>LXOW01131099.1_pt1 | contig 19761 bp, 16 predicted proteins | sample 1368591 | NCBI WGS metagenome assembly LXOW01 (sample SAMN04884650, study PRJNA319009) | bovine gut metagenome | isolation source: Cow rumen | host: Bos taurus | place: Italy: Legnaro (PD) | collected 2014-07-09
CGGCAGCGGCGAGACATAGTATTGGCGTATATCGAGCGCGGCGAGCCGCTCGGACAGCAGCGCGGCCTCCCGCCGCCCGACCGGGGTCAGCGCGCCGTCCGCGCCCGGCTCCCCGTGGCGGATAAACAACAGATTCATCGCTCTCGTCTCCTTTTCTCCGTGCATCGGCTGTTTTCCTTTCCATTGTACCCGGAAACCGCGCCGATTGCAAGTCTCCTCCTTGACAGCAGCGCCGCGCGCGCGTATAATAACAGTCGTTGCAAAACATGTGGTGCATAACATCCGTTTTCATGAAAGGGGGTCCGCCATGCCGCCCAGGGTCAAGTTTCAGCGGGAGGAGATCGCGCAGGCCGCGTTCGACGTCGCCCGGCAAAAGGGGCTCGACGCGGTGACGGCGCGCGAGGTCGCCGCCGCGCTGCATGTCTCGCCGCGCCCGATCTTCACCTGGTACGAGTCGATGGAGCAGCTCAGGCGGGACGTGTACGAGCTCGCGAAGGCGCGCTACCGGGAGTACATCGAGCGGGGGCTTCGCGAGGCGATCCCCTTCCTCGGCGTCGGGCGGCAGTACATCCGCTTCGCGAAGGAGGAGCCGGCGCTCTACCGGCTGCTGTTTCTGACGAAGCCGGACGGCGCGGTCGGCGGCGCGACGGAGGCGCTGGCCTTCTCGCAGGAGCTCGTGCGCGAGTCCGTCATGCGCATCTACCGCATGGACGCGCGGGAGGCGGACGCCTATTTCCGCGACCTCTGGCTCGTGGCCTTCAGCTTCGCGACGCTGATCGTGACGGACGACTGCCCCTATACGGACGAGGAGATGAGCGCGATCTTTACGGAGCTCAGCCTCGCCGTCTGCAAGGCGTACAAGGAGATACCCGGCCTGGTGCGGGGCGACTACGACAGGGACGCGCTGTTTCGCGCGCTCATAGGAGAGTGACGGTATGTGTACAAGCTTCACGGTGAACAGGAAGAAGACCCTCGTCGGCTGGAACCTCGATCTGCTGGACATGGCCTGGCGGGTGAGACCCACGGCGGCGGGCGTGTATATCGAGGTGCTGGACGCGAAGGAGGGCTGGATGCCGCTCTTCGGCGCGAACGCGCGCGGCGATTTCGTCGGGATGCCGACCTGCTGGCCCTTTGATGCGCGCAGCGACCCGAAGGGCGAGGGCGAGAACATCATCCTGCTCGACATCGACCTGCTGCTGCAAAAAAAGACGCTCGCGGAGATCCGCACGCTCGCCGAGAGCCGAGCGGTCTACAGCGTCCCCGGCCTCACCTTCATGGGCGCGCTCTCCGACGCGCAGGGGAACGTCCTGCACATCGTCCCCGGCCAGGGCTGCCGGTACTGCGAGAGGCCGGAGCACGCCGTGCTGACCAATTTCTCGCCCTTCAAGGGGGACAGCGAGAAGCACCCCTGGATGGGCTGGGATCGCTATCAGACGGCGGAGGCGCTGCTGCGGGCAGCGCCGGAGGACTTCGACGTGCCGGACTGCTTCGAGGTGCTGCGCGCGGTCTCGCAGACGGTCTGCCCGACGGTGGTCTCCATGGTCTTCGACGTCGCGGCGCGCACGGTCTACTGGTGCGAAAACCGCGACTGGGAGCATATACTGAGCGAGGAGTTGGGCGCACGCCTCGGGGCGGGACTTGACAGACCAATATTGATATGATATCATATTGATATCATACATCCTGATACAAAGGAGAGACGACCATGCTGAACATAGAACATCTGACCAAGACCTACGGCGAGAAGAAGGCCGTGGACGATCTGTCGCTGCACATCCCGCCGGGCGAGATCTACGGCTTCATCGGCCACAACGGCGCGGGCAAGACCACGACGCTCAAGAGCGCGGTCGGCATCTTGCAGTTCGACGCGGGAACGATCACGGTCTGCGGCAAAAGCCTGCGGGACGATCCGCTCGGCTGCAAGCGCGCTCTCGCCTACATCCCGGACAATCCCGATCTCTACGAGTTCATGAGCGGGATCAAGTACCTGAACTTCATCGCCGACGTCTTCGGCGTCCCCGCGGCCGAGCGGCAGGAGCGGATACGCAAATACGCCGCGCTCTTCGAGCTGACGGACGATCTCGCGCAGCCGATCTCCGCCTATTCCCACGGCATGAAGCAGAAGCTCGCCGTGATCTCGGCCTGGCTGCACGACCCGAAGCTGATCATGATGGACGAGCCCTTCGTCGGCCTCGACCCGAAGGCCGCCCACCTGCTCAAGGAGATGATGCGCGAGCACTGCGACAGGGGCGGCGCGATCTTCTTCTCCACCCACGTGCTGGAGGTCGCCGAGAAGCTCTGCGACAAGGTGGCCATCATCAAGCAGGGCCGGCTCATCAAGGTCGGCACGATGGAGGAGGTCAAGGGCGACGACAGCCTGGAGGAGGTCTTCCTGGAACTGGAGGCGGAATAAAATGCTGAAGGTACTTCTGAAAAAGCAGCTCGCCGAGGTCTTCAAGGGCTACTTCTACGACGCGAAGAAGAACAAAATGCGCCCGAAATGGCAGTGCGCCGCCTGGATCGCGTTCTTTGTGCTCATCATGGTCGGGATGCTCGGCGGCACCTTCGGCTATCTCGCGCTGACTCTCTGCGCTGCGCTCAACGCGGCGGGCATGGGCTGGCTCTACTATACGCTGATGGGGATCATCGCGATCTGCCTCGGCGCCTTCGGCAGCGTGTTCAACACCTACGCCGGGCTCTATCTCGCCAAGGACAACGACCTGCTGCTCTCCCTGCCCATCCCGGTGCGCACGATCATGGCCGCGCGGCTGCTGAACGTCTATCTGCTCGGCACGATGTACGCCTCGACCGTGCTGCTGCCCACGCTGCTCGTCGGCTGGATCGTCGGCGGCTTCTCGGCGGCGCGGCTCGTCTGCGGGCTGCTGCTGTGGCTGATCGTCAGCGTGCTCGTGCTGCTGCTGTCCTGTCTGCTCGGCTGGGTCGTCGCGAAGATCAGCCTGCGGCTCAAGAACAAGAGCTTCGTCACGGTGCTGGCCTCGCTCCTCTTCATCGCGGCCTACTATTTCTTCTATTTCCGCGCCACCATCATGATCCGGGAGCTCATCGCGAACGCCGCGGTCTACGGCGAGAGGATCAAGGGCTCGGCCTACGGGCTGTATCTCTTCGGGCGCATCGGCGAGGGCGACTGGCGCGCGGGCGGCGGCGCTCTTCGCCGCCGTCACGGCGCTGCTCGCGACGCTGCTCTGGCGTCTCATGGAGCGCAGCTTCCTCAAGATCGCGACCGCGAGCGGGAACACCGAGAAGCGCCGCTATGTCGAAAAGCCCGCGAAGGAGCGGAGCGTCTTCGCCGCGCTGCTTCTCAAGGAGCTCGGGCGCTTTAGTTCCAGCGCCAACTATATGCTCAACTGCGGCCTCGGCGTCATCCTGATCCCGCTCATGGGCTTGGTGCTGCTCTTCAAGGGGCGCCTGATCCTCGGGGCGCTGGACGAGGTGTTCTCCTCCGCGCCGGGCACGGGCGCGGTGCTGCTGTGCATGATGCTCGCCCTGCTCTCCAGCCTGGTCAACGTGGCCGCGCCCTCGGTCTCGCTGGAGGGCAAGAGCCTGTGGATCCCGCTGTCCCTGCCTGTCGAGCCGAAGACCGTCCTGCGCGCGAAGCTCGGCCTCGCGCTGCTGCTGACGCTGCCCGGCATCCTCTTCTCCTCGCTCTGCGCGCTGCCCGCGCTCGAGGCGAGCCCCGCCGTGAAGCTCCTGCTCGTCGTAACGCCGCAGCTCTACGCGCTCTTCACGACGCTCTTTGACATGTTCCTCGGCGTGAAGATGCCGCTGCTGAACTGGACGGACGAGACCGCGCCCATCAAACGCAGCGGCGCGGTGGTCATCAGCCTCTTCGGCGGCTGGGCGCTGAGCTTTCTCTTCGGCGTGCCGTATCTGCTCTTCGGCTACCGGCTCGGCGCGGCGCTCTGGTTGCTGCTGTGGAGCCTCGCCTTCGCCCTCGGCTCGCTCCTCCTCCTGCGCTGGCTGAACACCAAGGGCGCGAGAGCCTTCGCCGCGCTGTGACGGCGAGGGCGATATACACGCAGATATGCAGACAGCCGGACAGGTTCGCCGTGAACCTGTCCGGCTGTCTGCATATGCCGCTGACCGCGATGCATGATTTTTGCTTGCGTATAGTTTCATGCATTTCATGCATGATGTCTACGCTGAGCAAAAACCATGCATCGTTGAGCGGAATTCGTGCATCGTTCCGTGCGCCCCCGCCATTGACGCGCAGCGTGCGTCCCTGCGGCGAGGCGGAGGTCGCCGGAACCTGCGTTCCGTGTTGCCTTCTCCTCGAGGAGAAGGTGTCGCGAAGCGACGGATGAGGTGGCCCCCGCTGTGACGAGCCCCGTCCGAAGAGGCCCACCTCATCAGTCATGGCCTCGCGGGGGATCGGCCATGACAGCTTCTCCTCGAGGAGAAGCCATAGCGAACCGGCGTTGCCACCCGCCGCCGGAACCGTAGTCATGCGCCGTAGGGGCGACCCTTGCGGTCGCCCGCCGCCGGAACCTGCGTTCCGTGTTGCCTTCTCCTGGAGGGGAAGGTGTCGCGAAGCGACGGATGAGGTGGCCCCGCTGTGACGAAGTTGGTCCGAAGAGGCCCACCTCATCAGTCATGGCCTCGCGGGGGATCGGCCATGACAGCTTCTCCTCGAGGAGAAGCCATAGCAGACCGCCGCCCTCCCCTCCGCTTCGCTTCGCCCTCGCGGTCGCCCGTTGCCGGAACCGTGGTCATGCGCCGTAGGGGCGCCCTCCGCTTCGCTTCGCCCCTACAGCAAGCGGAGGCTCTGTCGCCGCCCGCCCGTGCGGGATGTCCGCGCGCTTCACAGATACTTCGTATCCTCCGGCGGGAGGAACTCGCGCTCCGGCATACGGTAGGGCTGCGTGCCGCGGCGCTCGGCCTCCATGCAGTCCTGCACATAGTTGATGAACTCCTCCGCGAGCTCGGTGCGGCGGGCGCTGCGCGTCCAGACCAGCGCGTACTCCACCTGCCGCGCGCTCTCGGTGATGATCTTCTTCTCCACCAAGGCGCTCTCGGTGTAGGTGGTCATCGGGAAGATGCAGATGCCCGCGTTCTGCTCGGCGAGCGCGACCGCGTCGATGTAGTTGGAGAGCGTGCCCGCGATGCAGGGCTCCTCGCCCAGCTCCTCGAACCAGGCGCGCAGGGACTCCGCGCGCGAGCGGCGGTTCGGGATGAAGAGCGGCTGCCCGACAAGCTTGCGCAGCGGGAGGAACGCGCTCTCCTCCCCCGCGAGCGGGTGATCCTTGGACATCATGGCGACCCAGGGCTCGCGGCCGACCGTCAGCCCCTCGAGCAACTCCGGGTTATAGGGCGCGGCGATCAGCGCGAGATCGGCGAGGCCGCGGTGCAGGCGCTCCATGGCCTCGTCGCCGCTGCCGTTCCACAGATGGATGCCCACCTGCGGGAACTCCGAGCGGAAGCCCGCGATCCAGCGGGCCAGCAGGAAGGGCGCGCGCCCCTCGACGAGGCTGATGTTGAGCTCGCCCGAGAGCCCCTCCATCGAGCGTATCTCCTGCCGGGTCTGCTCCGAGAGCTCGAGAAGCTGCCGGGCGCGGCGGTACAGCAGCGCGCCGGCCTCGGTCATGGTCAGGTGCCGCTTGCCGCGGATGAAGAGCTGTACGCCCAGCTCCTCCTCCAGGCTCTTGATCTGGCTCGACAGCGGCGGCTGGCTCATGTTCAGCCGCTCCGCCGCGCGGGTGATGTTCAGCTCCTCGGCGACGACCGCGAAATAATGCAGCGAGCGCAAATCCATCTCTCACGCCTCCCCTGTATGCTTTTGCTTTCATTATACGGGAAGCCTATGGTGCGCGCAAGCCCCGCGCCGCCGCCGCGCGCCGTATCATAGCGGCAAAGCGGGTATTATCATACAAAATTTCTATGATACGCTCCCCTTCCCCGCCCAAAGGAATTGAAGCCGCGCCGCCCCTGTGATAGAATGGCAAGCGTTATTTCTTAAAACGCGCAAGGAGGACAGGAGCATGTGCGGGATCGTTGGCTATACGGGGCGGGAGCAGGCCGCGCCCATCCTTCTCGACGGGCTGGAGCATCTGGAATACCGCGGCTACGACTCGGCCGGGGTAGCGGTGCTCTCGCCGGAGAAGGGCTTGCAGGTGCGCAAGGCGAAGGGGCGGCTGAAGGTGCTGCGCGCGCTGACGGAGGACGGAAAGAGCCTCGAGGGCGTGATGGGCGTGGGGCACACGCGCTGGGCCACGCACGGCGAGCCGAACGACGTCAATTCCCACCCGCATCTGAGCGAGGACGAGCGGATCGCCGTCGTACACAACGGGATCATCGAGAACTATGTCGAGCTCAAGAGCCTGCTGCTCTCCGCGGGCGTGCGCTTCCGCTCGGAGACGGACACCGAGGTCGTCGCGCAGCTGCTCGGCTACTACTACCGCCGCTGCGGGAACATCCTCGACGCGGTCTACCGCGTGCTCGACCGCATCGAGGGCGCCTACGCGCTCGGCATCCTCTGCGCCGACCTGCCCGACAGCTTCATCGCCGCGCGCAAGGACGCGCCGCTGCTGCTCGGCTACGGCGAGGGCTGCAGCTTCATCGCCTCCGACGTGACCGCGATCATCAAGCACACGCGCGAGGTCGCCTACATGGAGGACGGCGAGGTCGCCGTCGTGAGCCCGGAGGAGATCGTCGTCTACAACGCGCTCGGCACGCGGATCGAGAAGGAGCGCCACACGGTCGATTGGGACGTGAGCGACGCGGAGAAGGGCGGCTACGCCCACTTCATGTTCAAGGAGATCATGGAACAGCCCGAGGCCGTGCGCAAGACCGTGTCGCCGCGCATCCGCGAGCGCCGCATCGTCTTCGACGAGCTGAAGCTGACCGAGGAGGAGCTGCGCGGCATCAACAAGCTCTACATCGTCGCCTGCGGCTCGAGCTACCACGTCGGCACGGTCGGCAAATACAATCTCGAGCGGCTGCTGCGGATGCAGGTCGATATCGCGCTGGCCTCGGAGTTTCGCTACGCCGAGCCCCTGGTCGACGCGCGCACGCTCGTCATCGTCATCAGCCAGTCCGGCGAGACGCTGGACACGATGGCCGCGCTCCGCAAGGCGCGCTCTCTCGGCGCGCGCATTTTGTCCATCGTGAACGTCGTCGGCAGCTCGATCGCCCGCGAGAGCGACGACGTGCTCTACACCTGGGCGGGGCCGGAGATCGCCGTCGCGACGACGAAGGCTTACAGCACGCAGCTCGTGCTGCTGGACATGTTCGGCATTTATCTCGCCGGGCTGCTCGGCAAGCTGGATGCCGCGGGCTATGACGAGCTCGTCGGCGAGCTGCTGGCGCTGCCGGCGAAGATGGAGAGCGTGCTGGAGAACACCGAGCTCATCAAATACCTCGCCTCGCGCTCCTTCAACCGCGATTCGATCTTCTTCATCGGCCGCAACCTCGACTACGCCCTCGGGCTGGAGGGCAGCCTGAAGCTCAAGGAGATCTCCTACGTCCACTGCGAGGCCTACGCCGCGGGCGAGCTCAAGCACGGCACGATCTCGCTGATCGTGGACGGGACGCTGGTGGTCGCGCTGTGTACCTGCAAGGCGCTGTTCGACAAGAGCGTCTCGAACATCGTCGAGGTCAAGGCGCGCGGCGCGGACGTGATCGCGCTCACGATGGAGAGTATGGCCGAGGCGCTCTCCAAGACCGTCTCGAACATCCTGACCATCCCGGACACGCATCCGATCTTCGCGCCCTCCCTCGGCGTCGTGCCGCTGCAGATCTTCGCCTACTACGTCGCCTTGCAGCGCGGCTGCGACATTGACAAGCCGCGCAACCTCGCCAAAAGCGTGACCGTGGAATAAAGCATAGACCAAGCCCCGCTCTTGCGATCGTTCACAGGAGCGGGGCTCAGTTGTCGGTTTGGAGTTTTCTTCGTCTCATATCGGGGGACTCTCAGCCTCTGCCGTGGACGAAGGTGGCGTACAGCTTCTCCAGCAGGTCGGACATCTTTTTCATGATCGGTTCCTTCTTTCTTTTTCATTTTGTCCCTTTCCCTTGGGACGACTGTATCATAGCACGCTTGGCTGGAAAAATAAAATACATATCGTAGTGTGATATGTATACGGGTTTCGTATGATATTTTCAGCGTCTCCGCAGCGGGTCGCAGGACAAAGGGACTGCAAAAAAGCGCCGTGTCATGGCTTCGCGAAGCGAAGAATCCTTTCTGATTCCGCAGATAAAAGATTCTTCGTCGCTTCGCTCCTCAGAATGACACGGCGTTTCCCTTATCTTCTTCTCCTGTAGAAGAGTACGATCAGCAGACCCGCGAGCAGCGCGGCCGCTCTCCGTGCGCTTCTCGCAGAAGCTTCGCAGCGCCGCGACGCCGGTCTCAAACTCCTCGTAGCTGCAGAAGGCCGTCGGATCCTTCTCGACGTAGGGCGCGATGAGCGCATAGGCTTCGTCGATGATGGCCGTGATATCGACCTCGTCCAGGAACTCCGCGAAATACTGGTGATACAGCTCGGTGTACTCCTCGCTCTGGAAGCTCCAGTCCACCATCGGGCGGCTGCCGTCGCCGGTGACGGAGAGCGGCGTGTCGATCGGGTCGTTGACGGCCGCGGAGGCGTCGCTCGCCTGGAAGGTGCCGTAACCGAGGTTGTAGTCCCAGGGGATCATGTCAAACTCGCCGTCGTCCTCGTGCAGATAGTAGTTGTGTACCATCGCGCCGGTGTAGCTGTCGCTGTTGACGAGATAGTTGTGTACGACGAAGTAGCGCAGCAGCTCGTCGATATCGAGCACGTCCTCGAGGTTTTCGCCCTCGCTGAGCGCTTTCAGAGAGCGGATGAGCCGCGCCTTGTCCGCGTCGGTCACGTCGGTCTTGGCGTTGTCAAAGATGTTGGAATATCTATTCAGTCCCCCGTGTCATTCTGAGGAGCCGTAGAGCCCATGGCCGGAAGAATCTTATCCCGGAATAAAAAAGATCCTTCGACTCGCTTCGCTCGCGAAGCCATGACAAGGACTGAACAGTTACGCATAAAAAAAGTAAGCCCTGACTTTTCTCTCTCAGCCTTTCGAAAAGTCAGGGCTTACTCTTCATTCTTGATATCTAACATCTTTTGACCTCTCTTTCTTCGATTTTCCGCTCCGGGTCTCTCTGAGCTTCCGCCTTCCTGCGAGGGGGCTCCTGCCGTACCCGGAAGCTGACCTGTTCAAAGAATTACTCGATGAGACTCTTTGGTTCCTTGTCCTACGGTCTATGTAAAAAGGGTCTTCCCCTTTGTGGCTATAGAATAGCAGATTCCCCGCTCGTTGTCAATCGGCCGGCGCGACAAAGATCCCCCTCTGTTTTTATATATAACGCTGAAATTTTCGGTTTTTTACGCTTTCTGTTGACGTTCGCTTGTGGATTTTATATAATAGTTATGTTGCGTGCCGCGGATCGGCGCGGGCTTTGTCCCCGTCGGGCGCGGCGCGCGTTTTTTATTGCTTTTCCGCTTATCTTGTGGTATGGTGGGGCTATGAAAAAACTGCTGCTGCTCGTATCGGCCTGCCTCCTCTGCCTCGCGCTCGGCGCCTGCGGGAAGGATAGGGCCGCGCCCGTCGAGCCGGGTCTGACAACTGAGGTCTACACCGCCGCCGCGCCGACGCCGACGCCCGGCTATAGCCGCTTTGAGAGCATCCCGATCACAACGGAGAACTGGGATATCTANNCAGAACTACTGCGTCACGCTGCGCGAGGAGTTCGCCCACCGGATGAGGACGAGCGGGGCGTATCAGGTCGAGTTCACCGTCGGCTTCGACGTGTATGTGGACACGCTGGACATCGACCTCGACAACCGCAGCTTCTCGCACACCGACGATCTGCTTTTTGCCCTGCGCGCCGAGCATACCTGCACCTTCACCGCCCAGGCGCTGCCGAAGAGCGCCTCCGGCGGCACCTACGCCGACTATCTGGCCGATCTCGCCCCGCAGTACCGCAACGCCTTCTTCTCCGGCAGCGCGCACTACACCGACGGGGTCTGGGCGGGCTTCTACGTCGATCTCGCGACCGTCGAGCTGCTCTCGGCCGAGGGCACGCTGGAGCTCGGCGTCTGATTAACGATTCAGTCCCCCTTTCGGGGGACTGAATCGTTTTTTATTCTGTTCGCAAGGGGGCAAACCGTCTCCGTTCCGTCATTCTGAGAAACGGCGCAGCAGAGGGCTTTTTTCGAGGGTTTCATAGACCCTTTGAGAGAGGCTCTCTGTTTCGTCCCGAATGGCAAGGAGCTTGGAGACCGCCTCGCTCTCCCCCGCCTCCGCGAACTGCGCGGGCAGGATGCCGTAGCCGAGGATGGTCTCATCCGTCAGCGCGTAGCGAAAGCGCTCGACCGCGGGCGTGCGGTTGCCCTCGATGGTCTCGAGCTGCCAGACCTCCGTCTCCCGCTCCGCCACGGTCTCGACCAGGCCGACGTGATCGCTCAGCCCGTCCGCGTCGAAGTCGAAGAAGACCAGATCGCCGCTCTTCGGCAGGTACTCCCCCGCAGCGGCGTACTGTCCGCGCGCGTCGAGCTCGTCGATCCAGCGGCGCACGCCGCATTCGCGCGGCATGGCCTCCTCCGGGACCTCGGCATAGTGCAGGCAGAAGGAGATGAACATCGCGCACCAGGCGCTGTACGGCCGCCCGTACCAGGCGCCGTAGCGGGTGTAGCCGCCCAGATACCACTCCGAGTCAAAGCCGATGTTGCGGCGGCTCTCCTCGTAACCGAGCTGCGAGCGCGCGACAGCCAATAGATCCTCGTCCCAAATCCCGCTGTGCGGGAACTCGGCGTAGTACATCTCCCACTCCGCGTAGCTCTCCACGTCGGCCGTGGGATCGGTGACCAGCGACGAGCCGCTCTGCTTCTCCGGCTCGGGCTCGCTCTCCTCCGGCTCCCCGCTCTCCTCGGGGTATGCAAAGCATTCGGGGCCGTGGACATGCTCTTCCATCTGGGGCAGACCGCAGATCAGCGCGCCGCTCGCGTCGCGGCAGCTCTCGTCATGCACGTGCAGCCCGAGCTGCCCGCAGCTCAGCACGCGCTCGGTCAGATAACAGCTCTCATCGTGGCTGTGCGCGCCCTCCCCTTCCGCAAGGGGGCAGCCAAGCTCCTGCGTCCAGGCGTAACACAGCTCGCTGTGCTCGTGCTCCTCGCTCTCGTCGGCGCAGAGCAGCTCGCCGCGCACGGCGGCAAAGCAGACCTCCGTGTGCCGGTGCCCCGGCGTCTCCTCCAGCGGACAGATCAGACTGCGCTGCACGGTATAGCAGGCGTCCGTGTGGATATGGGGCGCAAGCTCGGGCAGGGGGCAGAGCAGCGCGCCGTCCGCGTCATAGCACGCGGCCGTGTGGACATGCGCGGCGACGCCGGCATAGCCCTCGCCGACCGGCGCGCTGTAGGCGCAGACCAGCAGCGGCGCTTCCTCGGCTGCGGCGCGCGCGGGCAGAAGCCCCAGGCACAGCGCCAGAGCGCAGAGCCCCGACAGTATTCTTCTCATCCGCAAGCGCCTCCTTTGTTTGCAGAGTATTTAGTACAGTATACGCCTTTCTCTGTCGGATTTCAAGAAGAATCGTAACTGTTCAGTCCTTGTCATGGCTTCGCGAGCGAAGCGAGTCGAAGGATCTTTTTTATTCCGGGATAAGATTCTTCCGGCCATGGGCTCTACGGCTCCTCAGAATGACACGGGGGACTGAATAGATACGTAAAATCGTCAAAAATGCACGGAAATCGTCAAAAATGGGTACCGCGGTTTCGCGATACCCATTTTCCTGCGCCGCTTCAGGCGGCGGTGAGTGTGAGAGCGGTAGTGTTCTGAACCATCAGCACGAAGTCCTCGCCGGTGCCGCCGTAGACGCGCACGCCCGTCGGCAGCGTCGTGGGATAATCCGTTCTCACGCCTCCGAGGTAGGCCTCGGTCAGCGTGGGGCAGCTGTGGATATCCAGCGTCTTGAGGCCGCTGTTGCCGTAACAGCTCAGCTTCGCGAGCAGGGAGCTCGTCGTCACATCCAGCGCCGTGAGCTTGTTGTTCTCGCACAGCAGCGTCGTGAGCGCCGTGCAATCGGTCAGAGTCAGCGTCTTGAGCTGATTGTTGGCGCAAGTCAGCGTCGTGAGGGAGTAGAACTTGCTCACATCCAGCGTCTCCAGACTGTTCTTGTCGCAGTGAAGCTCCGCGAGCAGCGTGCAGACGCGCACGTTCAGCGCCTTCAGCTTGTTGTCGCTGCAATCGAACTGCCACAGCTTGCTGCAGGTCATGACATTCAGCGTTTCCAGTCTGTTGCTATGGCAGTCGAGATTCCTCAGCTCGGCGCAGCCGGTCAGGATCAGGCTCGTCAGCTTGTTCTCCGAGCAGCGGAGGGATTCCAGCTTGACGAAGCCGTTCAGATTCAGCGTGTCGAGCTGGTTGCCCTCACAGAAGAGCCAGTACAGCGTCGGCATACTGTCGCTCACGTCCAGCGCCGTGAGCTTGTTGCGCGCACAGTCCACCCTCGTCAGCGCCTCGCAGCCCGTCAGAGTCAGCGTGGTCAGCGCGTTGTCGGAGCAGTACAGCCACTGCAGGCTGGGGCTCGTGCTCAGCTCCAGCGTCGAGAGGCGGTTGTCGGAGCAGTTGAGCTGCCGGAGCTTGGCGCAGACGCTCAGATCCAGCGCCCCGAGCTGGTTTCCGTCGCAGAAGAGCTTTGTCAGCTCGGTGCAGGCGCTCACGTCCAGCGCGGTCAGCAGGTTCGTGCCGCACTCGAGCGTCACGAGCTTCGGGCAGGCGCTCAGATCGAGCGTATCCAGCAGGTTGTCGCTGCAATCCAGCGTGCTCAGCGCCGGGTTGCCGCTCAGGTCGAGCGCGGTCAGGCCGAGGCCGGCGCAGTTGAGCGTCTTGAGCGCGGAGAAGTATTCAATGCCCGCGAGCGAGCGAACCTTCGTACCGCTGAGGTTGAGCGCGGTCACGCTCTTGCACTCGTCCTTGCTCAGCTTGCCGTCGCTGTTGGCGTCATAGGCTGAGACGAGCTGGCGGAAGGCCGCATCCGGGAAGTGCTCCTCATCGAGCGGCACGGGCCAGGTCGGCGCGGACACGGTCGCCATGACGAGCAGCGTGTCCATCGGGAGCTCGAAGAGGGTCGCGCCGTAGCTGTAGCTCCGGCTGTCCTTCTTCAGGTTGAAGCTCTCGAGGCCGTATTTCACCGCGCTCAGCAGCTTGGGCGAGCCTCTGAGGTCGAGCACCGTGAGGGGGTTGCCCTCGCAGTGCAGGGTCTGGAGCGCGGGATTCGAGGCGAGCGGGAGCTGCGTCAGGGCGCAGTTGCCGCAATCCATCGAGACAAGGCCGTGGCAGTGCCCCGTGTTCAGCGAGGCGAGCGGGTTGTGGCCGCAGACGAGCGAGACCAGCATCCCGTTCCCGCTGAGATCGAGCGCGGTGAGGCTGTTGTACTCGCAGTTGAGCGCGGACAGCAGGCTGCACTTGCTGAGATCGAGCGCGGCGAGGCAGTTGTGCTGGCAGTTGAGCGTCGTCAGCATATCGTTCTCACTGAGATCGAGCGCGGCGAAGCTGTTGTTGTCGCACTTGAGCGTCATGAGCGCGGTGTTCTTGCTGAGATCGAGCGCGGCGAGCCGGTTCTCGCCGCAGTCGAGCGAGACCAGGCCGGGGCAGGCGCTCACGTCCAGCATACCGAGCCGGTTGTGACGGCAGTTCAGGCTCGAGACGCCGGGGTTCTTGCTCAGCTCGAGCTCGGTCAGGGCGTTGTTCGAGCAGTCGAGCGCGGTGAGCTGCGAGAAGTATTCGACGCCCGCGAGGGAGCCGATGTTCATGCCGACGAGGCTGAGGCTCGTCACGGCCTCGCACTCCGCCTGGGACAGCGCGCCGTCGGAGTTGAGATCGAAGCTCGGCGATTTCAGGTAGGCGCGGAAGTGCTCGTCCGGGAAGTGCGCCGCGTCGAGCGGCACGGGCCAGGCCGGCGCGGTCTCGCTGATGAGCGAGGCGGACAGCGGCATCATGAGCTGGAACTGGCCGAGCGGGCCGTCATAGAGATAGTTGCAGAGATTGAGCGCGGGATACATATAGTTTCCCTGCTTCACCGCGTGCTCCACCGCGATCAGCAGCTTCTCGTTGAAGCGCACGTCCAGAGAACTCACGGTGGCGCTGCCGGCGGTGTTGCCGCAGTAGAGCTTCTCCAGCGCGGGATCTGTGGAGACCGAAAGCGAGGTGATCGCGCAGTTCAGGCAGTTGAGCTCCTTGAGCGAGTCGTTGTGGCTCACATCGAGTGCGCTGAGCGTGGTCAGGCCGCTCAGATTCAGGCTTGTCAGCGAGTTGAAGGAGCAGTTCAGCGTCGTCAGCGCCGTGCAGTTTTCCAGCGTCAGGGTCTGCAGCGTGTCGTGAGAGCAGGACAGCGTCGTCAGCGCCTTGAAATTGTTGAAGCTCAGGTGCGCAAAGGGGTTGTTGTCACAGTACACGCTGACAAGCTTGGTGCAGCCGCTGTAGCGGAAGGAAAGCAAATTGTTGTCGTGGCAGGACACGTACAAAAGCGCGGTGCAGGTGCTGACGTCCAGAGCCGTCAACTGGTTCTCGGAGCAGTCCAGGTACTCGAGCTTCGTGCGGCCGTTCACATTCAGCGACGTGAGCTTGTTCTTGGAGCAATCCAGATTCTTCAGCGCCGCGCAGCTGCTCACGTCCAGCGTCGTCAGCCGGTTATCCGTGCAGTCCAGATCGGTCAGCGCCGAGTTGTTGCTGACGTTCAGCGCCGTGAGATTGTTCTCGCGGCAGTTGAGCGTCGCGAGCTTGGTGCAGCTGCTCGCGTCCAGCGTCGTCAGCGGCGTCCCGTTGACCGTGAGATCGGCAAGCGCCGTGCAGCCCTTGACGTTCAGGCTCGTGAGCTGCGCGCCGCTGCACTTGAGCGAGGTGAGCTTCGTGCAGGTGTGCGCGTCGAGCGTCTTCACCGCCGTGTTCCGGCAGTCGAGCGTCAGGAGCCCCGTGCAGCCGCTCACCGTCAGCGTCGCAAGCTTCGGGTTGCTGCTCACATCGAGCGCCGTCAGTGCGGCGCAGTTGGTGACGTCGAGCGAGGTCAGCTCAGACAGCGTAGAGCAGTCAAAGCTTCCAAGCTTCGTGCAGCCCTTCACGCTCAGCGTCTCAAGCACCGCGTTGCCCGCGACATCCAGTGTCGTCAGCGCGGTGTTCTTGCTCAGATCGAGCGCCTTGAGCTGGTTGCCCGCGCAGTTGAGCGCGGTGAGCTTGGTACACTTGCTCAGATCGAGCGCGCTCAGGCTGTTGCCCTGGCAGCTCAGACTCGTGAGCGCCGTGTTGCAGCTCAGATCGAGCACTTCCAGCGCGTTGCCGGAGCAGTCCAGCGTCGCGAGCGCCGGGAAGAACTCCACGCCGACGAGCGTCTTGATCTTGGGCGAGCTGTTCTTGACGTCGACGCCCGTCACTTTCATGCATTCATCTTTGGTCAGATAACCGAGATGCGTCAAATCGGCGGCGGCGATACTGTCATAGCTCTGCACCAGCTTGCGGAACTCGGGATCGGGGAAATTCACGTCGTTGATCGCGACGGGCCAGGCGGGCGCGGCCTTGATATAGCCGTTGACGCGCGCCCAGGAATAGGCGTAGCTGCCGGGCGCGGCGGTGACGGTGAGGCCCTCCACCCCGTCGAAGGCCGTCGGGTCGATCGAGGTGAGCGAGGCGGGCAGGTTGATCTTCGTCAGAGAGCTGTCCTTGAAGGCTCTCGCGCCGATGGTCTCCAGGCCGTCCGGCAAGATCACCTCGCCCAGGGAGTCGTCGCCCATAAAGGCTTCGTCTCCGATGCTCGTGAGGCTCGCGGGCAGCTTGAGCACGGGGCTGTCGGCATAGGCTGCCGCGCCGAGGCACAGCAGCAGGGCGAGCGCCAGGCAGAACATGAGGACGCGCTGGGTCAGTTTCATGCTTACTCCTCCTTTTCGCGCGATACGCGCGCTTTTTCTGTATGGTGTACTTGCAGAATCAACAGCACCCCGGGGGTCCCCGGGGTGCTGCGTTCAGTAGACTATTCTATCAGGACGCATTCACCGACACGGTGACGAACACATCCTTCGCGGGCATCGTAAAGGTGAAGTCGGAGTTCACTTCCACCTTGTCATCGCCCGTCATCGCCTTGACGGCGGCCAGATCGCCGTTCTTCGTGGTGACGTACACGCCGTCGACGTAGTAGCCGTCGGTGAGCTTGCTCAGCACGATGCGCACGGTCTGTCCCGGCTCGGCCGTCGTGTTGCTGTAGCCGTTGACGACGAAGGTCAGGCTCGCCTCGGGCGCGCTGCCGCTGGACTTGTTGATCGCGTGGGCGGCGGCGGTGGGATCGACCACGAAGCTGACGAGGACGTTCACGTCGCAGGCGGGCATCACGAAGTTGTTGCTGGAATCGACCGCGACGGCCGCGCCGTTGTAGACCTTCGTGACGGTGACGCCGGCGAGCTTATAGCCGTGGTCGGCGGTGGCGACCACATGGACGGTCTGATCCGCGGCGGCGCCGTTCACAGCCTGGCCGTTCACGGTCAGCGAATAGGTGCCGTTCGGCGCGCCGGACTTGTTGAGCGTGTAGTAGGTCGCGCCGGCGGCGGCGGTGCTGCTGCTCGTCGAGCTGCCGGTGCTGCCGGTGCTGGTGCTCGCGGCGGCGGAGGTCGTGGTGACGACGCCCTTGACCGGGATCAGCAGGGTCTCGCCGACCTGGATCTTGTTGAGGTTGGTCTTGTTGTTGAGCGCCTTGAGCTGCGCGGTCAGGTTCGCGTCAAGCCCCATGCCGTAGCTCGTGCAGATGGCCTGGACGGTCTCGCCGTTCTTGACGCTGTGCGCCACGATCGCGGTGAAGCTGCCGCTCGTCGGCTTCTTCGTGCTGGGGATGGAGAGCTTCTGGCCGACATAGATCTTCGCGGCGTTGGTGATGCTGTTGAGCTGCTGGAGCGTCGCAACGTCCACGCCGTTGGCCGAGCTGATATTGCCCAGCGTGTCGCCCTGCTTGACGAAGTACTCGACCATGTAGTAGCGCACCGTGTCGCCGCTCTTGAGGCTCAGGTTCGTGCCCGTGGAGCTCGTCGTCGCGGTGGTCGTCGTCGAGGCCGTGGAGGTCGCGGGCGTGGTAGTGGTCGTGGTCGTGTTGGAGGCGGCCGCGGTGCTCACCGCGGGCTTCGTTCCGGCCGCGGGGAGAACCAGCACCTTGCCGACGGGCACGCTGTTCCAGCTCGTGATCTTGTTGGCGGCCATGATCCAAGCCTCATTGGCGTAGAAATCCACGCCGAGCTTCTGGCAGACCTTGATGACGATATCGCCGCTCTGCATGGTATAGGTCTGCGTCGGCACGCTGTAGCTGCTCGTGCTTGTGCTCGTGCTGCCGCTGCTGCTGACGGTATAGACCTTCCCCGCCGCGGGCAGGGTCAGCACCTTGCCGAGCGGAAGCGAATCCGCGCTCTTGAGATTGTTCTTCGCGAGGATCCACGCGACATTCTTGTTGTAGTCGACACCCTTGGCCGCGCAAATACCCATCAGCGTATCGCCGAGCGCCACCGTATAGGTCTGCGTCTCGCCGTCGGCGAAGGCCGTCGCCCCCGTCATCGCGAAGAGACTCACGACGAGGCAGAGGCAGAGCAGCAGGCTTAAGAAACGTCTTTTCATTCTCATATCCTCCCAACCGGCTCCTGCGAGCCGAATACTATACATACTGAACCGCCGCCGGGCTGCGGGATAAAAGTTACATCCCGGTAACAGTGTAATTGCATTATATGACACTCTCTCGCAGATTGCAAGAGGAAAACGAAAAAAATTTTAGAAAAATTTTCTGCTGACAAGGCGGGCGGATGCGTGTATACTGGGGATAACGACAAAAAGGAGGGACTGCCATGCGCATTCTCATCGCCTCGGATATCCACGGCTCGGCCTTCTGGTGCGGGCAGCTTGCGGAGGCCTTTCGCCGCGAGAAGGCCGACACGCTGCTGCTGCTGGGCGATATCCTCTACCACGGCCCGCGCAATCCCCTGCCCGAGGGCTACGATCCCAAGGCTGTCGCTCATCAGCTCGGCGCGCTGGGCGGGCGCGTCTGCGCGGTGCGCGGCAACTGCGACGCGGAGATCGACGAGGCCGTGCTGGGCTTTCCGCTGCTCGCGGACTACGCGCTGCTGTTCGCGGGCGGGCGCACGATCTTCGCCACGCACGGGCACAGGTACAACCGCGAGTGTCCTCCCCCGCTGCGCCCCGGCGATCTGCTGCTGCACGGGCACACGCACGTCCCCTGCTGGGAGCCCTTCGGCGAGGGCATGGTCTGCCTGAACCCCGGCTCGATCTCCCTGCCGAAGGACGGCGCACCGCGCGGCTGCATCCTGCTCACGGACGAGGCGCTGGTCTGGAAGACGCTCGCGGGCGAGGAGTATCACCGCCTGGCGCTCTGATGATACCGCGGCGCGGCGGAAAAGTCAACCGAAGCGGCGCGGGGAATTGCTCCAATTGTCATTCTGAGGAGCCGCAGAATGACACGGGGGACTGAATAGTGCTGCACGCTGCGCGGAATTAAGGACTTGCGCAATGTCGCGTGTTCCTATATAATATAGAATAGACGCCGTGAAGCGGACACTTTATCAGAAAAGAGGGACATACCATGACCGAACAGGAAGCCCCGCGCAGCAAGTGCGGCTACTGCATGGGCGGCGAGCTGCTGGACGCCTTCGGCATCAACATCTGCGAGCTCTCCGTCAGCCAGCTCATCCTGTTCAAGGAGCAGAGCCACCCCGGCCGCTGCATCGTGGCCTACAAGGATCACGTCAGCGAGATCGTGGATATCAGCGCCGAGGAGCGCGCCGCGTTCATGGAGGATATCGCCCGCGCGGCGAAGGCCATCCACGCGGTCTTCCATCCGGAGAAGCTCAACTACGGCGCCTACGGCGACACGGGCTGCCACCTGCACGTGCATCTCGTGCCGAAGTACCGCGACGGCTTTGAGTGGGGCGGCGTCTTCGCGATGAACCCCGGCGAGACGAAGCTGAGCGACGCGGAATACGCCGAGATGATCGAGAAGATCAAGGCAAAGCTGTAAAGCGCAGAGGGACGGGGCATAGCCCCGTCCCCGTGTTTATCCCGACCGTATCTATTCAGTCCCCCGTGTCATTCTGAGGAGCCGTAGAGCCCATGGCCGGAAGAATCTTATCCCGGAATAAAAAAGATCCTTCGACTCGCTTCGCTCGCTCAGGATGACAAGGACTGAATAGTTACTCCCGACCCTGTATGGATAAAAACCCCCGCCCGGCGCGCCGGGCGGGGTTCTTTATTCGATCGCGTGGATGCTCTCGAGCTTGGCGACGACGCTGCGCACGCTGCGCTCGGCGTCGGCGCGCCCGGCCTCGTAGCGCTCCAGCACGGCCTCGACGACGGCCGCCTCCGTGGTCTCGCTTTGCAGGCGCTCGACGATGAAGGCCGCGGTCTCGTTCAGGTTCGCGATCCCGCGAAAGTGCTTCGCCGCCTCGCCGGTNNGCCCGCCCCGCGTGTGTTTTGGGTATGGGATCAGCCGTCGAGACCGTGGTCGCCGCTGCTGCTGCCGCTGCCGGCGCCGCCTTCTTGGGTGGTGGGGATGTTGGAAATGGTGAAGATATCCTCGCTGTTGAAGCGGGTCAGCTCCACGGTGGCGTCTTCAAAAGTCTTCTTCATGGATTTGTTCTCCTTTATGGATAGATTATTATGGATAGATTAGGTTTATCTCAGGCGTCATGCCCAGTCGGGGCCGTCCGCCTGGACGTTCAGGACGCCGCAGTTCGGGATGAGCGTCTTCGTCTGGCCGCCGACCCTGTA
>LXOW01064149.1_pt1 | contig 19740 bp, 14 predicted proteins | sample 1368591 | NCBI WGS metagenome assembly LXOW01 (sample SAMN04884650, study PRJNA319009) | bovine gut metagenome | isolation source: Cow rumen | host: Bos taurus | place: Italy: Legnaro (PD) | collected 2014-07-09
CATTATCGGCAATACATGCAATTAACCGCATTATTTTTCATTTGTCAGAAAAAAAAGATCATTTATATACAAGCAATGGACGTTTTTACAAACACCAACACGGAAAAATCTTTTACACCAAGACTGGAAAAGGTTCTCCGTTGTTTTTGATTCACAATTTGGATCAATGTGGTTCCGATTACGAATGGCACCGCACCATTAAACAGTTTTCAAAGAATCATACAGTTTACACCATTGATTTATTAGGCTGTGGAAGATCAGACAAGCCTAGAATAACATATACCAGCTATCTTTATGTCCAAACGATTTATGATTTTATCATTGATGTAATTGGAACACCAATCAAAGCCATTGTATCCGGTGAAACTGTTCCTATCATTATGATGTTAGAACATTTACACCCTAATACATTTGAGCAATTGATATTTATAAATCCTGTAAACTTTGAGTATGCAAATCTGTTCCCTACCAAAAAGGAACAACGTTTGAAAGTGTTGCTTGATTCTCCGATTATCGGAACATTTATTTACAATATCCGAAATCGAAGAACTGCCTTGCTTCGCCGTGCAAACAGAAATTTAGCTCACTGTTCTTCCGCAGTAAAAATGTCGCTTGTATCACGTTTTTACTCTGCATGTCATCGTCAGGGCAGCAACAGCAAGTTTTTATTTAACAGTAAGAAGTGTCATTATTTAGGTCTTAATATTATAAATAATTATTCCACTGTAACGACGCCTACTTGCGTTCTTATGGGAGATGAGCATGAGTATTTCACAGATATTGCAGATTGGGATATCTTCTTAAATCCGGATACGGAAGTAGCATTTGTACCAAAATCAAATTGCTATCCTCAATTAGAACAACCAGAAAGCTTCGTAGATATCTGCGAAACCTATTTTACAGAAGGAACATTGGAAAAATAGTATTATCAGAAAAAACCTGTTTACTTGTGATATAAACAGGTTTTTTTTTATATTTAACCAACCAACAAATGAAGCATTTATTATAAAACTNNACATACAGACGCCTCATTACAACGGAGCCTTCAATGGCTTTCCACCATTTCTTGGGAACTTCTTCTTTGTTGATTCCTCTTTTTCAATAACTACCAGTGATCTTTTCACATCAGAATCCGGAAGGGTAAATTCCTCAACAGATGCCAATGTTCCACCCAACATCATAATTGCATTGTCTGCATTTTCAAGTTCTTCTTCAATTTCACCGGATTTGTATGCCACAAAACTTCCTCCAAGCCCTACAAATGGAATACAATATTCCGACAAGGTAGACAAGTTGGCAACAGCTCTTGAAACTACTACATCATATTTTTCTCTATGTTCTGATTTCTGGGCAAATTCCTCTGCTCTTCCATGATATGCCTTAATTCCTTTTAATCCTATGGTATCAATCACTTCCTGCAAAAATTTAATTCTTTTATTGAGCGAATCAACCAATACCATCTGTACCTCTGGAAATGCGATTTTAAGCGGAATTCCAGGAAATCCTGCTCCGGTACCTAAATCTAACATCTTCATTCCCGGTTCCATTTCCACTGCAAATACAAGTGAAAGACTATCAAGAAAATGCTTCTGAACTACTTCTTCCCACTCTGTAATACCGGTTAAATTCATCACTTTATTCTTTTCAACCAACAACTCATAATACGCTATAAACTGTTGAAACTGTTTTTCTGACAACTCTATTTCAAGTTCTTCCAAACCTTTTTTGAACGAATCCAATGAATACATAGATTTCCTCCTATCTTTCCATATCTACGAAATACACACTGCTTAACAATTCTCGCATTGTGTTTTATCCCTTTTATATCCGTTTCCTAGCCCAAATAAACTAATAAAACTGAAATATCCGCTGGTGAAACACCAGAAATTCTGGATGCCTGGCCTACTGATTCCGGACGAATCTGGTTAAGTTTTTGTCTTGCTTCCAAACGTAAACTGTACACATCATCATAGTTGATATCTGCCGGAATCTTTTTCTTTTCCAGTTTCTTAAACTGTTCTACCTGTTTTAACTGACGCTTAATGTAGCCGTCATATTTCAGCTGAATATTTACCTGCTCAATAATATCCTTTGACAAAGGCTCTCTTCCCTTATCAATTTCCTCCAAATACTCATATTTAAGCTCTGGACGCTTAATAAGCTCGGCAAGTGTTGCTCCTGAAGCAAGTGGAGTACTTCCATATCTTTCAAGTACTTCATTTACCCTAGCATTTCCACCAACAGTTGCATGAGAAACACGCTCAATTTCCTGTGCTACCATTTCCTGTTTTTTCAGGAATTTCTCATATCTTTCATCATCAATCAAACCAATGTCATGTCCAATCGGTGTCAAACGAACATCTGCATTGTCCTGACGAAGCAACAAACGATACTCTGATCTTGAAGTCATCATTCGGTATGGCTCATGGGTTTCTTTTGTAACCAAATCGTCAATCAACACGCCGATATACGCCTGTGAACGGTCCAAAACAACAGGATCCTTTCCAAGTAGTTTTAATCCCGCATTGATACCGGCAATCAATCCCTGTGCCGCTGCTTCCTCGTAACCGGAACTTCCGTTAAACTGTCCGCCACTAAATAAGTTTTCAATATTCTTAAATTCCAAAGAATGCTTTAACTGCATCGGATTGATACAATCATACTCAATGGCGTAAGCATTTCTCACAATTTTAGCATTTTCCAAACCTGCAACGGAACGATACATTTTTAGCTGCACATCCTCAGGAAGTGAGCTTGACATACCACCGATATACATTTCATTTGTGTAATTTCCTTCCGGCTCAATAAACACCTGATGACGATTTTTATCTGAAAAACGTACCACTTTATCTTCAATGGAAGGACAATATCTTGGTCCTGTTCCTTGGATATTTCCCGAATACAAAGGGGAACGGTCCAAATTATCCATAATAATCTTGTGTGTTTCCTCATTTGTATATGTCAACCAGCAGGAAACCTGATCTCTTTTAATATCTTCCTCTGTGTTTGTAAACGAAAATGGAACTACTTCCTCATCACCAAATTGCTCGCTCATTTTACTAAAGTCAATGGAACGCTTATCAATTCTGGCAGGAGTACCTGTTTTGAAACGGAATAATTCGATTCCAAGTTCTCTAAGACTTTCCGATAAATGATTGGCAGCCGACAATCCATTTGGCCCCGTATAATTGCTCACATCGCCATAAACGCAACGAGCCTTAAGATATACCCCTGTACATAAAACAACGGCTCTACAAGGGTAAATAGCACCTGAGAAGGTCTGTACACCACTAATTTTACCGTCTTCCACCAAAAGCTTTGTAACTTCCGCCTGACGCAAGGTAAGATTATCAGTATTTTCAATCACTCTTCTCATTTCTCTTGTGTAATCCTGCTTATCTGCCTGGGCACGCAAAGAATACACTGCTGGTCCTTTGGATTTATTTAACATCTTGGACTGGATATAGGTTTTATCGATATTTTTCCCCATCTCTCCACCAAGTGCATCGATTTCACGCACCAAATGGCCTTTGGAACTTCCACCAACATTTGGATTACATGGCATCAAAGCCACACTATCCATGCTAACCGTAAACATAACGGTCTTTAATCCAAGTCTTGCAGCAGCTAATGCTGCTTCACAACCGGCATGTCCGGCACCTACTACTACTACGTCATATGCTTCATATACATATTCCATGATACGTCCTCTTTTCTAACTCTATTATAACTGTACGATTTTAACACCATAAATGAATATAAGTTTACATTTTTCTTGCAATATATTCTAAAATATCAATTCCAGCTACATCTTCTGTCCGATACTTAATTTTTCAAATAAAAACGATACATCATTATTTTCCCATACAAAATTCTTTGAAAATCTTGTTTACTAAATCTTCTTCCACAGATTCTCCAATGATTTTTCCTAATTCCGTATAGGCATTCATCAAATCAATCGAGAAAAAGTCTTCCGGCATCTGATTTCTGATGCTTTCTTCCACCTGTCTAAGACTTTCAAGCCCTTCCATAATGGCTTCTTTGTGTCTCATATTTGTAATGTATATTTCATCATTAAAAGAAACCTTTCCCTGATAAAACATCTCTTTTAATGTATCTTCCAATGTAGTAATTCCCTGTCTTTGTTTCGCCGAAATTGGAATGACCGTAACATCCTCCATTCCCTTTTCTTTTAAAATCTCCTTCATGTTTTCAGCGGAAACTACTGGGCTTAAATCTATTTTATTTAACAATACGATTGCTTTTTTATCCTTTATGAAATCCATAATCAGATAATCATTGTCATCTAAGTTTCGGGAGCTATCCACCACATATAAAATCAAATCTGATTTTTCAGCAGAATCTCTCGCCTTTTCCACACCAATCTGCTCCACCACGTCAACCGTCTCTCTTATCCCTGCTGTATCCATAATATGAAGCATGATCGAATCAAGAATAATCGTCTCCTCCAAAGTATCTCTGGTAGTTCCCTCAATATCTGTAACAATGGCTCTTTCCTCACCTAAAAGTACATTTAAAAGTGAGGATTTACCTGCATTTGGCTTTCCAAGAATTACTGTCTGGATACCCTCTTTCATAATTCTACCATTATCACAAGATTTTAAAAGTTTTTCTAATTCTTCCTTACTCTTTTGAACTTTCTCTAAAAGCTCCTCATCAAACCCATCTAAAGAATAATGTTCCGGATCATCCAGTGCAGCCTCAATAAATGCCGTGTCATGCAAAATATCTTCTCTGATATCTACAATCTTATCATGTACATTTCCCTTTAACTGGCGAATGGAACTGGACAATGCATATGTATTTTTCGCATTTATCACATCAATGACAGCCTCTGCCTGTGATAAATCCAATCGTCCGTTTAAAAATGCCCGCTTTGTAAATTCTCCAGGCTCTGCCACTCTTGCACCATGTTTGATTACCGTCTCCAAAACCTTCCTTGTAACCATAACACCGCCGTGACAATTTATCTCAATGACATCTTCTTTTGTATAACTGTTTGGTCCTCTCATAATAGAAACCAAAACTTCATCAATAAGCTCTTCCCCGTCATAAATATACCCATAATGAATGGTATGGCTTGGTTGATCTATTAACTTCTTCTTACCTGACTTTGAATGGAAAACGGAATCCGAAATAGAAATGGCATCTTCTCCACTTACTCTTATAATACTGATTCCACCATGGCTCATACCTGTGGCAATCGCGGCAATTGTATCTGTTCTCACGATTCTTCTCCATCCTTTCACATAAAAATATCTCATATAACAGTCAATCGAGTAGACTTTCGCCTACTCGATTATACCAAAACCTCTGTAAAAAATACATCCGGTTATACTTATTCTGCATTTGAACCAGCGGCTTCCACTGCTGGCTTACTATCATTTTTCTGATATCTGCGCTTATCGTAACCACCGCGGTTATATCCACCTTTTTTGTAGTTACGGTTGTATTTTTTGTATCCACCTTTGTTACGGTTACGATACTCTTTCTTAATAGCAATGACTACTTTACGGTTTGGCTCTTCACCTTCACTGTAAGTTTCAACCATCTTATCATTCTGCAATGCTGAATGAATGATACGTCTTTCATATGGATTCATTGGCTCTAAAGCAACAGATTTTCTTGTTTTCTTCACCTTTGAACAAATATTCTTTGCAAGATTCTCAAGAGTTTCCTTACGTCTTGCTCTGTAGTTTTCAGTATCAAGTTTCACTTTGAAGTAAGTTCCACTTTCTTTATTTACTACTAATCCAGTTAAATACTGTAATGAATCTAATGTCTGACCTCTCTTACCAATTAACAATCCCATGTCTTCACCGATAATATTGATATCTAAACGGTTTTCTTCCTGATTGCAAACAGATTCAAAAGTTGCATTGATACCCATGTTTTTACATACTTTATCAAGAAATGCTTCTGCAGTTTTTTTCATTGCTTCAACATCAACAGGAACTTCTGTTTTCACTTCCTGCTTCACTTCTTCTACTTTCTCTGCAACCTTTTTAACTTCTTCTTTCACCTCAGTCTTTACAGGTGCTTTCTTAATAACTGCTGGTTTTACTTCTGCAGTTTTCATTTCTGAAGTCTTACTATCTTCACTCTTTACGCGCGCTTTAATCTTTGCTGGCTTACTAAATAAACCTAACAATCCATTGGATCCTTCCTCAATTACTTCGTACTCTAACTCACTGCTTGCAACCTGAAACTTATCACAAGCAAAATCCAATGCTTCTTCAATATTTTTTGCAGAAAATTCTTGCCACATGTTTTCTCCCCCTTAATCCTCTTTCGAATTCATCATATGAGCGATTGCAGAAATACTGCCTTTCTCATACTTCTTTCCTTCATCTTTATTATTATCGTCATCTTTTGATGTAACCTTCATCTTGGCAATGTTCTTCACACTTCCATCTGATGCTTCCAGTTTCATCTTCTCTCTCACTTTACGTTCTTTTTCTAAATTCTTTTCTATCTCCGCATCAATGTCCATATCATCCATAGATTTATTGATAAAATACTGTTGTATAATACGGAACAAACTGCTTGATGCAAGATAAACACCGTTACCGATAGGGAAACCTAAAGAGATTAATCCAGATACAATCGGCATAGTCTTATTCATCATCTTCATAGATGCCTGTGTAGGATCATCCGGTCTTGATGTCATATTTTTATTCATCATAAGGTGTGTCTGAAGGAACTGGAATATCATACATAAAAATGGTATGATAAGTCCTGGAAATGGCTTCGCCATCGGCGTTTCTGCCAAATTAAGTCCAAATAATGTATTTACCTTTTTGATACGCTTCACACTTTTATTTATTGTTGACAAATCATCATCCGCAAAATAAGATGAAAGTTTCGTCCAGTTTTCTCCACCAAACTTTGTTAAACAATCAACTACATAATCAGGATTCTCATGCAATTTTTCCAAAGTCATATCAGACCATGAAACACCTGTAACTCTTAAATCTTTACCTGCATCTAACACATACTGTAACGCATCTTCATTCTGATCTGTAAGAACAGCTACATTGTCATAAATCTGGTGAATCTCCGGAACATACGCAGGAATTGCATAAATTACCTTGTATAAAGCAAAGAACACAATCATTGTAATAATCATAGGTAAACAACCACCTGCCGGTGATGTTCCATACTTACGATATAATGCCTGCAACTCTTCCTGCTGGGCAGCCATGGATTCCTGATCTTTCTTTCCTTTATATTTTGCCTGAATTGCTGCCATCTCCGGCTGCATCTTCGACTGCATTTTTGAAAATTTTTGTTGTTTTATCGTTATTGGTAACATTAACATATTTATTAAGAATGTAAATATGATAATAGTAACCGCTGCATTTTCAATACCTACTTTCGCTAATACTGTGTAAATAAAACTAAATATCTTTCCTAAAACCTTAGCGATTGGTCCTAGAAAAGCTCCATTATACTGTGTTAAATAAAATTGAAACAATCTTTCATCCTCCTCGAATGATCACATTCTATGGAACAGGATCATAGCCTCCCTTTGCAAATGGATTACAACGAAGAATCCTCCATATCGTCAGAAAACCTCCTTTGATACAACCATGTTTGCTAATTGCTTCAATGGCGTATTCAGAGCAGGTAGGCGTATAAATACATGTGCTTCTCCCCTTCAACGGAGACAAAATAACTCGATATATTTTTACTAAAAAAATCAATACATGTTTCATCTATATCATCTTTTCTTCTAATATACTGTGTAGTTTTCCCAAATGCATGACTGCACTACTAATCTCAGAATAATTCTTTCCTTTTGCTGTATTTCTAGCTATTACTACAATATCTATTCCATTTTTAAACTGACTTTCATTTAAACGAAAACTTTCTCTAATCAATCTGGTAACTCTGTGGCGAACCACACTGTTACCTACTTTTTTACTCACAGAAATTCCTATTCGTTTTTTTTCCAGATCATTCTTTAAAACGAACATAACTAAATACTTGTTGGCATAGGATTTTCCGTTTTTATAAACCTTTTGAAAATCCTGATTTCTTTTCAATGATTCTGACAATTTCAAAATCTCCAATTCTAATAAAGAATACTNNAAATAGCCAAACATCAAACATACATAATAGAAAATATTTTTTCCATTTGTACATCTGTCTATTCAGCTTTTTCCCCTAAACGACCATAATTAAACCAATCATAGAAAACAAAAGGCCACAAACAATGCGACCTAAGCGGATAATTTCTTTCTTCCTTTTGCTCTTCTGCTAGATAAAACGTTTCTTCCACCTTTAGTGCTCATTCTTGCTCTAAATCCATGAACTTTTGATCTTGATCTTTTCTTTGGCTGAAATGTCATCTTCATAATCCAACGCACCTCCTTATAAAACTTATACAATAATAGGCATATTTCAACTATTATAACTAAATAACATGTGTAATTATAGTATGAATCCTAGTTTTCGTCAAGCTTTTATTTCCATATTCTAGTCAAAATTGTAACTTCCGGAGCAAATATCCATTAATAATCGATGAATCCGTCCCCTAATGTTGATGATTTTCACATAATTATATGTCAAAAAATTCACTATTCACAAATTTCCACAATTATTATCAACTTATCCACATCTTGTGGATGAATTGTGGATAAAGCTGTGTATTTTGGTGGATAACCATGCGAAACATCTTTCAAAAACGTTCATTTTTCAACATTTTTCGCATGTTAGTATTTTTTATAATTCTATTCACATTGTTGTGGTTAAACTTTCAATCATAATCAAATCCACATAGCATCCCATTAATTTTCACATGATAATCCACCGTTTTTTCTTTTTCTTTCCATTGAAATAATTTGCATTTTAGTATAAAATGGAAGATAAGTGTATGCTCTAAAATTGGGGCAGCTATACCATGTTAGTTTTTTAGAAAGGAAGCAATGAATATATATTATGAAAGAGACGTTAATTGCAAACTGGGATGCTATACTTCAGCACCTAAAAACAGAACATTCCATTTCTGATGTTGTATTTAAAACTTGGATTTTACCACTTAAAATCCATTCTGTAACAATCGACAGTATTTCCGGAAATGAAATCATCCTTTCCGTAGATGAATCAAAAGTTGGAGTAGGAAGTATTCCTTATCTTACTACCAAGTTTAAAGTGCCTTTAGAAGTTTGTATTGAGGAGATTATGGAAGAGCATTTTTCCATCACTTTTAAACTTGCGAAAGACCTTAAGACTACTGCACCTATGGCTTCTTCACCTACAAAAAATGAAACAGAAACTTCCTATTTAAAAAGTTCACAAAATATTGCTACAAACTTAAATCCAAGATATACTTTTGATACTTTTGTGGTTGGAAGCAACAACAGCCTTGCTCACGCTGCATCACTTGCTGTTGCAGAAAGTCCTGCGGAAGTTTACAATCCACTTTTTATATATGGAGGCGTTGGACTTGGAAAGACTCACTTGATGCATTCCATTGCTCACCATGTTTTGGATAACGATCCAAACGAGAAAGTATTGTACGTGACAAGTGAAGTATTTACAAATGAGCTAATTGAGGCGATTCGTAATCGTTCCGACAACTCATCTATCCAGGATTTCCGTAAGAAATACCGTAATATCGATATTCTTTTAATTGACGACATTCAGTTTATTATAGGTAAAGAATCAACTCAGGAAGAATTTTTCCACACCTTTAATGCACTGCATGAATCAAAGAAACAAATAATTATTTCATCAGACAAGCCGCCAAAGGAGTTCGAAACATTGGAAGAGCGACTTCGTTCTCGATTTGAGTGGGGACTTCAGGTAGATATCCAGGCTCCTGATTACGAAACACGTATGGCGATTCTTCGTAAAAAAGGCGAGTTAGAAGGCTATACCATCGATGATGAAGTACTTAATTACATTGCTACCAATGTAAAATCAAACATTCGTGAAATAGAAGGTGCCCTTACTAAGATTGTGGCTGTATCGCGCCTTAAAAATACAGAAGTAAACGTGATTCTCGCAGAAGAAGTACTAAAAGACTTAATTTCTTCTGATTCTAATAAAAATGTTACAATAGAATCTATTGCAGATATTGTTGCTGAGCATTTTGGCATTACTGCAAGCGATATTATATCTTCAAAGAAGAGCCGTAACATCGCTCATCCTAGACAAATCTGCATGTATTTGTGTAGAGAACTTACAGATGTATCGTTAAAGGACATTGGTGTCAAGCTTGGAAACCGTGATCACTCTACAGTTTTACACGGTTGTAACAAGATTGCTGAAGACTTAAATACTGATGTTTCTTTACAAAGCGTAGTAGATGTTCTTAAAAAGAAAATCAATCCACAGTAGTATGTGTATTTAAATGTGAATCATGTGTGAAAGAAATGTTACAAAAATTATACGAAATTTTATACACTTCTTTTCAACTTTATAAATTTTGTATATTAACATTTTTTGAATCTTTGGAATCCTTATGAATTCTATGATTCAAGAGTTATCCACAAATTCACACCCCCTATTAATACGATTACTGTATTTAATTAATATTTATTATATCTCGGACCTGAAAGGAGTTATTCACATCATGCAAATTATATGTAACAAATCAGACTTGCTTAACAGTATCAATATAGCATTGCGTGCTGTATCTACGAAAACTACATTACCTATTCTTGAATGTGTTGTAATTGATGCTACTAATGGAATGATTAAATTGATTTCTAATGATCAGGAATTAGGAATAGAAACTATCGTAAAAGGAACGATTGTTGAACCGGGAGCTATCGCGATTGAAGCAAAACTTTTTGCTGACATTATTCGTAAATTCCCTGATAGTGATGTAACGTTTACTTCAGATGAAAACTTTATGACTTTGATTCAATGTGAAAAGTCTAAATTTAATTTAATGGGACGTTCTCATGAGGACTTTCCTATGTTACCAAAAGTTGAAATGAATCAATCCATTAAGATTTCAGATTATTCATTAAAAGAAGTTATCCGTCAGACTATTTTCTCTGTATCTGACAATGAAAGCAACAAGATTATGACAGGAGAATTGTTTGAAATCAGCGGAGATACATTTAAAGTAGTTTCATTGGATGGTCACAGAATCTCAATCCGTAAGATTCAATTGCATGATTCTTACGATAATATTAGAGTTATCGTTCCTGGTAAAACATTAAATGAAATTGCAAAGATTCTGTCTGGAGAGATGGATAAGATTGTAAATATTTACTTTACAGATAAGCATATTTTATTCTCTTTTGATGATACAACCGTTCTTTCACGTTTGATTGAAGGAGAGTATTACAAGATTGAGCAGATGTTATCTGCAAATTATGAAACAAAAGTTACGGTAAACAATAAAGAATTATTAAATTGTATTGACCGTGCATCCTTAATGATCAAAGATGTAGACAAAAACCCAATCATTCTAAACTTTGAAAATGAGAATCTTGAATTAAAGACAAATTCAACGGTAGGTTCCATGAAAGAAGATTTGGATATTATAAAGAGTGGTAAAGACATTTTAATTGGATTTAATCCTAAATTCTTAATGGATGCACTTCGTGTTATTGATGATGAAACAGTAGATATTTACTTGTTCAATCCAAAGGCACCTTGTTTTATCAAGGATAAGGACGAGACATATATCTATTTAATCTTACCAATTAACTTTAATGTAGCGTAAGATTATCTGGAATTGTTAATGTTTGACGTGTATTCGTTAGAAATACTCAAAAAGATGCAAAGGTTCAGATGCTTAAATCAACCTTGGAAAGTAAGGGAAACGCATGGAAACAATCAAATTAAGAGATGAATATATAAAACTTGGACAGGCATTGAAGGCTGCAGGTCTTGTACCATCCGGACTGGATGCAAAGATTGTGATTCAGGAAGGACTTGTAAAAGTGAATGGTGAAATTGAGACACAACGCGGCAAGAAATTGCATGATGGCGATGTGGTGGAGTTTGAAGGAGAAACAATCAAGATAGTAGGTTAGATATCACATGTATATAAAATCATTGGAATTGAATAATTTTCGAAATTATAAAGATTTGTCAATGGAGTTTCATCCGGAAAAAAATATCCTATATGGTGACAATGCCCAAGGAAAGACAAATGTTCTTGAGGCATTGTACTATTGTGGCATGACGAAGTCGCATAAAGGGAGTAAGGAAAAAGAAATTATTCGAATGAATGAAAAAGAGGCGCATATCCGTATGTGCATTGTAAAACAGGGGGTGAACCGTAGAATTGACATGCACCTTAGACGAAATAAGTCAAAAGGTGTTGCGATTGATGGAATACCAATCCGAAAATCCAGTGAGTTGTTCGGTCTGGTGAATATGGTTTTTTTCTCGCCGGAAGATTTGGGAATTATCAAAAATGGACCGAGTGAGAGAAGAAGATTTTTAGATATGGAAATTTGTCAGATTGATAAAGTATATTTCCATGATTTAAGTCAATATAACAAAATCATCAATCAGCGAAACAATCTGCTAAAACAAATATCATCGGATTCAAGTCTTATGGGAACCCTTGATATTTGGGATGAACAGTTAGTGGAGTATGGAACAAAGATTATCCGGAGAAGAAAATCCCACATAGAGGAGCTAAATGAAGTAATCACTCCGATTCATGATAAATTATCAGGAGGGAGAGAAGTGCTTACGCTTCAGTATGAAGCAAACTCTCTCGCAGAGGATTTGGGGCTTAAATTAGCCATGAACCGGGAAAGAGATTTATACCAGAAAATTACTTCTGTTGGACCACACAGAGATGATGTGGAATTCGACATTGGAGATATTGATATTCGAAAATATGGTTCTCAGGGACAACAAAGAACAGCAGCATTATCGTTGAAACTGGCGGAAATTGAGTTGGTAAAAAAAGCAACAAAAGATTTTCCGATTCTTCTTCTAGATGATGTGCTTTCGGAGTTAGACCGAAACAGACAGCATTATTTGTTGGACAGTATAGAGGATATTCAAACAATTATCACCTGCACGGGATTGGAAGAATTTATTCAGGAAAGGATTCAGGTGAATCAGGTATATAAAGTAACTAATGGAACAGTCAGTCAGGAAAAACAGTAGGAGGCAGCATATGAGTCAGGAATACGGTGGAGATCAGATACAGATTTTAGAAGGATTGGAAGCGGTGCGTAAAAGACCTGGTATGTACATTGGTAGTACATCAATCAGAGGTTTGCATCATTTGGTATACGAAATAGTAGATAACTCTGTGGATGAGGCACTTGCAGGATTTTGTACCCAGATTGATGTGACAATCAACGAAGACAATTCCATCACTGTTGTGGACAATGGACGAGGAATCCCAGTTGATACAAACCACAAGACAGGGTTGCCGGCGGTAGAAGTTGTATTTACCGTTTTACATGCCGGTGGAAAGTTTGGTGGTGGCGGATACAAAGTATCCGGAGGATTGCATGGTGTTGGAGCTTCAGTTGTAAACGCATTGTCTGAATGGGTTGAAGTTGAAATTTGCAGAGATGGAAAAATTCATAAACAAAGATATGAGCGTGGAAAAGTAATGTATCCTCTGAAAATCGTTGGAGACTCTGATATTACAGGAACAAAAGTTACATTTTTACCTGATAAAGAAATCTTTGAAGAAACTGTTTTTGATTACGATACATTGAGAAACCGTTTGCGTGAAATGGCATTTTTGACAAAGGGATTAAAGATTACATTGTCAGATGAGAGATTGGAAGATCCTAAGATACGCGAATTCCATTACGAAGGCGGTATTAAAGAATACGTAGAATACTTAAACAGACATAAAGAAGCATTGTACAATGAAATCATTTACTGTGAAGGTGATAAGAACGATGTTCAGGTGGAAATTGCATTGCAGCACAACGATTCCTACACAGAAAGCTGCTATAGTTTTGTAAATAATATTACCACTCCGGAAGGTGGTACTCATATGGTTGGTTTTAAGAATGCCCTTACAAAGACATTTAATGACTATGCAAGAGCAAATAAATTCTTAAAAGACAACGAGCCTAATCTTACGGGAGAAGATATCCGTGAGGGATTGACTGCCATTATCAGTATTAAGATTGGAGAGCCACAGTTTGAAGGTCAGACAAAGCAAAAGCTTGGTAACAGCGAGGCAAGAGGTGCTGTAGAAAGTATTTTCGGAGAACAGCTTACCATTTTCCTTGAGCAGAATCCTAACGTGGCTAAGGCAATCTGTGAGAAAGCCGTTCTGGCACAAAGAGCCAGAGATGCAGCGAGAAAAGCAAGAGATCTTACAAGAAGAAAGACAGCATTAGAGGGTATGAGCCTTCCTGGTAAGTTAGCAGACTGTTCAGACAAGAATCCTGAAAATTGCGAAATTTACATTGTCGAGGGAGATTCCGCTGGAGGAAGTGCTAAGACTGCACGTTCCAGAGCTACCCAGGCTATCCTTCCACTTCGTGGAAAGATTTTAAATGTTGAGAAAGCAAGACTTAACAAAGTATTGGAAAATGCAGAAATCAGAGCTATGATTACAGCGTTTGGTACCGGTATTCATGAAGAATTTGATATTAGTAAACTTCGTTATCACAAAATCATCATCATGACTGATGCCGACGTAGATGGAGCACATATCAGTACATTGTTGCTTACATTCTTCTATCGTTTTATGCCGGAGCTTATCAAACAGGGATATGTATATTTGGCACAGCCACCTTTGTACAAGGTTGAGAAAAACAAAAAAGTATACTATGCATACAGCGATGCAGAGTTAAACAATATTTTAAGTGAAATTGGACGAGATACAAACAACAAAATCCAGCGATACAAAGGTCTTGGAGAGATGGATGCAGAACAGCTTTGGGAAACAACCATGGATCCTGAAAAACGTATTCTGTTACAGGTAAATGTAGATGACGAGCAGGAATCTGAAATCGACATGACATTTACAACATTAATGGGTGACAAAGTAGAACCAAGAAGAGAGTTTATCGAGGAAAATGCTAGATTCGTTGAGAATCTTGATATTTAATGGGAGGCAATAAAGAATGGACGAAAATATTTTTGACAAAATTCATCAAGTGGATTTAAAAAAGACAATGGAAAAATCCTATATCGACTATGCCATGTCAGTTATTGCTGCCCGTGCATTGCCGGATGTAAGAGACGGATTAAAGCCGGTACAGCGTAGAATCATGTACGCTATGGTAGAACTTAACAACGGTCCGGACAAGCCACATCGTAAATGTGCCCGTATCGTCGGTGATACCATGGGTAAATATCACCCTCATGGTGACAGTTCTATTTATGGTGCATTGGTTAATATGGCGCAGGATTGGTCAACACGTTATCCATTGATTGATGGACACGGAAACTTTGGTTCTGTGGATGGTGACGGCGCTGCGGCTATGCGATACACAGAGGCAAGACTTAGCAAAATTTCCGTGGAAATGCTTGCTGATATCAATAAAGACACCGTTGACTTTGTACCAAACTTTGATGAGACAGAGAAGGAACCAACCATTTTACCATCAAGATTCCCAAATCTTTTGGTAAATGGTACTTCAGGTATTGCCGTTGGTATGGCAACAAACATTCCTCCTCATAACCTTACGGAAGTAATCAACGGAGTTGTAAAGATTATTGATAACATCGTAGAGGAAGAGAGAGCTACCACTATTGAAGAAATCATGGAAGTAGTAAAAGGTCCTGATTTTCCAACAGGTGCCATGATTCTTGGAACCTCAGGAATCGAGCAGGCATATAGAACCGGTAGAGGAAAAGTCCGTGTTCGTGCGGTTACAGATATTGAAGCTATGGCAAATGGAAAAAGCAGAATTGTTGTTACCGAATTGCCATTTATGGTAAACAAAGCAAGATTGATTGAAAAGATTGCAGAGTTACATAAGACAAAGAAAATCGACGGAATCACAGAGTTGCGCGATGAATCAAGCCGTGAAGGTATGAGAATCGTTATCGAGCTTCGTCGTGATGTAAATGCAAATGTATTGTTAAACCAGTTATTTAAACATACACAGTTGCAGGATACATTTGGTGTTATTATGTTAGCATTGGTGAACAATGAGCCAAAGGTACTTAACCTTCTTGAGATGCTTGAGCATTACTTGAAGCATCAGGAAGAAGTTGTTCGAAGAAGAACACAATACGATTTAAACAAAGCAGAAGAGAGAGACCACATTTTAAGTGGATATTTGATTGCTCTTGATAACATTGATGAAGTGATTAAGATTATTCGTGGTTCCAGAAATGCCGCAGAAGCGAAAATAGGTCTGATGGAAAGATTTGCTCTTGATGACGTGCAGGCACAGGCAATTGTTGACATGAGACTTCGTGCGTTGACAGGTTTGGAACGTGAGAAGATCGAAGAAGAGCATGCAGAGTTGATTAAGAAGATTGCTGAATACAAAGCAATTTTGGCAGACAGAAAACTTTTGCTTAATGTTGTTAAAGATGAAATCATTATTATTCGTGATAAATACGGCGATGAGAGAAGAACAAAAATCGGATTTGATGAATTTGACTTATCAAATGAAGATTTGATTCCAAACGAAAATGTTGTAATTGCAAGAACAAGTTTAGGATATATCAAGCGTATGACCATTGATAACTTTAAGGCACAGAATCGTGGTGGAAAAGGAATCAAGGGTATGCAGACCATTGAAGAAGATTATATTGAAGATTTGATGATGACTACGACTCATCACTACATGAACTTCTTCACAAACAAAGGTCGTGTATACAGAATCAAGGCTTACGAGATACCAGAATCAGGAAGAACCTCAAGAGGTACTGCACTTGTGAACCTTTTACAGTTACAGCCGGATGAAAAGATTACCGCAGTTATTTCCATCAAGGAATATCCGGAAAATAAATATCTGTTTATGACTACAAAGAGTGGTATTGTTAAGAAGACAGCATTGCAGGATTACCAGAATGTTCGTAAATCTGGATTACAGGCGATCAACCTTCGTGAGGATGATGAGCTGATTGAGGTAAAAGTGACTGACGGTTCAAAGGACATTTTCTTAGTAACGAAATTTGGTATGTGTATCCGATTCAATGAAAATGATGTAAGACCAACAGGAAGAACATCTATGGGTGTTATCGGTATGAATTTAGTGGATCAGGATGAAATCATAGGTATGCAGATGAATACACAGGGATCTCATTTACTATTTGTATCTGAAAATGGTCTTGGAAAACGTACACCTGCTGAAGATTTCAGCAACCAGCATCGTGGTGGAAAAGGTGTGAAGTGTTATAAGATTACGGAAAAGACCGGAAATCTTGTAGGTGTTAAGGCAGTCAATGAAGATCATGAGATTATGATGATTACAAATGAAGGAATCATTATCCGTACTCTTTGTGAGCAGATTTCTATTTTGGGAAGAATCACATCCGGAGTAAAACTTATGGATATCGACAAGGATTCTGATATCTGCGTGGCAAGTATTGCAAAGGTAAGAGAAGGAAGTAATACAGCAAATCAGGATGCGATTATCGAACAATTAGAAGCAGAATTGACAGAGAAAGATAAATAAATATTACAGTTGCCGAAACTATCTTAAGTTGTCAGAAATACAAGCTGGCAAAGTGAATGGTTGAACTGTAATGAATAAATGTAACACGTTGAAAACGTCCAAATGATTGTTATTTGGGCGTTTTCCTACGGTGAAATTTAATGAAAGGAAAACAGAAGAGAGAATATGAGAACAATACATACAAGTGAAATAACAAAAAATATAAAAGAAATGTGTATCGAAGCAAATTTACATTTGGCTTCTGACGTAGAAGGTGCTATTGGCAACGCAAAAGAAACAGAAAAGTCTCCAATCGGAAAAAAAATCTTAGGACAGTTGCAGGAAAATATGGAAATAGCAGCATCTGAAAATATTCCAATCTGTCAGGATACCGGTATGGCAGTTGTATTTATCAAAATAGGACAGGATGTACATATCGAAGGAGATAATCTGGAGGATGCCATAAATGAAGGAATCCGTCAGGGATATGTAGAAGGTTATTTAAGAAAATCCGTTGTAAAAGATCCGATTTTGCGTGAAAACACAAAAGATAACACACCGGGAATCATCCATTATGAAATTGTTCCTGGAGAAAATATAGAAATTACGGTAGCTCCAAAGGGATTTGGTAGTGAAAATATGAGTCGCGTCTGCATGTTGAAACCGGCAGATGGAATCGAAGGAGTAAAAGAAGCTGTAATCGAAACTGTTCGATTGGCAGGTCCAAATGCATGCCCTCCGATGGTAGTAGGAGTAGGTATTGGTGGAACATTTGAAAAATGTGCCATTTTAGCAAAAAAAGCATTAACAAGAGATTTAGATAAACATTCAGATATTCCATATGTGGCAGAGCTTGAAACAGAATTACTGGAAAAAATCAACGGACTTGGTTTTGGACCAGGCGGATTAGGTGGCGTAAACACAGCTCTTGGCGTGAATGTGGAAACATATCCGACACATATCGCAGGACTTCCTGTGGCAATCAATATTTGTTGTCATGTAAACAGACACATTACGCGTAGTATATAATTAAGTTACGGAGGAAATGAACATGGAAAAACATATTACTGCCCCAATCAATGATACAGTCACAAAAGAATTACATGCAGGGGACTACGTTTATATTTCAGGAACCATCTATACAGCAAGAGATGCTGCACATAAAAGAATGTTTGAAGGAATGAAAAATGGAGAAAACACTCCTTTTCAATTAGAAAATAATGTTGTTTATTATTTAGGACCATCACCCGCAAGAGAAAACCAGGTAATTGGTTCCGCTGGTCCTACTACAAGCAGCCGTATGGATAAATATACTCCATTATTGTTAGATTCTGGATTAAAAGGAATGATCGGAAAAGGAAAGAGAAGCCCTGAAGTAATCGAATCCATCAAAAAGAACAATGCAGTATATTTTGCAGCAGTGGGTGGAGCAGGTGCTTTACTGTCAAAATGTATTAAAAAATCCGAGGTCATTGCATATGATGATTTAGGAACAGAGGCGATTCGAAAATTAGAGGTAGAAAACTTGCCCGTAATCGTAGTTATTGATACAAAAGGAAATAATTTGTATGAAACTGCAATAAAAGAATATCAGAAATAATAAGTAAGATTAAATATGACAACAGCATCTGAAAGAGGAAACACTATTTTCAATTGGTTCAAAAAAAATCACCAAATGAAAAAGTGAACTTTCCCACTAAACTTGGAAGAATATCGTTAAGTTCACAATGTTTTGCCAGTGTATGAAAAATAACCAGAATCGAGTACAATAGCTGTTTTTTGGGGCGTTTTTATGTACATTGGCATCCTTTTTTGTGAAAATAAAAAAAGAATCAAGAAAAACATTAAAATGTTGTTGACAAAGGAATAATCCTTTGATAGAATAATAAATGCGTTTGATGCGAAATTAAATATTGAACAAAAAAGTTCAGTGAGGAGAAGTACTCAAGAGGCTGAAGAGGCGCCCCTGCTAAGGGTGTAGGTCGTTAAAGCGGCGCGAGGGTTCAAATCCCTCCTTCTCCGTTTTGATTTTCAAAATCAAATTAAAAAAAATAAAAAAAGTTGTTGACAAACACTTGGACACATGATAAACTATTAAAGCTGTCTGAGAGAAAAGAACAACAGCAAACAAGAACATTGACAATTAAACAGTGAAACAACCTTGAAAATTCATTTGAAAATTTCATGGAAA
>LXOW01193711.1_pt1 | contig 19716 bp, 11 predicted proteins | sample 1368591 | NCBI WGS metagenome assembly LXOW01 (sample SAMN04884650, study PRJNA319009) | bovine gut metagenome | isolation source: Cow rumen | host: Bos taurus | place: Italy: Legnaro (PD) | collected 2014-07-09
GAACGACAACTGGCGCAAGGTGAACTTCGAGGAAGAGGGATTCCGCATCCAGAAGAACGACGACGGCACCGAGACAAAGATCTACGGCAAGGGATTCATCCGCGGTATCGACGGCTACGGATTTGCCCGTCCTGCTGACAACACCTACAAGGTGGACATCTACACCGACAACTCCGTGCTCGTCATGTACATCAACGATAACGTATGCTACACCAACCGCATCTACGGTATCACCAAGAACTGCTGGAGCATCAACAACTACGGCGGTACTATCACCGTTAGCGACGTGAAAGTGAAAGCACAATAAAATGTAAGAAGTGAGAGGTAAGAGGTAAGAAGAGGTGAGTCTGGTATTACACATCATCCATCTTACCTCTTACATCACATATCATCCATTACACATTATTAATAATTATTCATTCTAGTAATTCAAGCGTATGAGAAAATTATTTTTACTCGGAATGCTGTTCGCAGCAACAACAAGTTTTTCACAAGTCATCCTTTGGAATGGCGATGACAAGGAAGCAGGCAGTGACGGTGGCTTCTGGAACCGTGCAGAGCCCACCGTAGTAGAAGAAGATGGCAACAAGTGCATGAAGTTCACGCTGAAGGCTAACCCCGGCGGCTGGGCCGACGAGCACCACAATGCCGCACTGCCCGTAGGCGATGTTGATTTCAAGGCCCTGCGCCGCTTGACAATGCGTCTGAAGATGGCCGATGCCCACAATGTGCTGGTACAGCTAGAAGGCAAGGACGGAGCCTACAATGCAGAACGTATCGCATGGTACGACGGTGGTAACGGATGGCAGGTATTGGTTTACGAGTTCGCTGCTGGTCCCGAGTTCAATAAGATTACTGACAGCGGCAACAATGTACTGGCTATCTGGCCTTTTGAAAAGACAGCAGATGGCGAGGGTAAGACTTTCTATGTTGACGACATCAAGCTAGAGGGTCCCATGGTCAATGACAAGGGTATTCTGGCCTGTGCCGATAACTCGCTGACTGGCGAAGTCAAGGTGACTGGCACCATTGGCAAGGGAACCTACCAGTGTACTTGGGACGGCGACTGGCATCCATTGCCCTACGACGACTATGCCCTGCTCGCCTCAAAGCTGGCACCTGAAGCCACCGTGCTCAACGTGAGCGAAGCCGCTCGTTGGGATGAGGACTGGAACGTCATCAAGGCTAAGTGCCCCAACATCACCATCGTCACTTCCGACGACCCCACCGGCATTCAACAGCTTAAGAATACCGACAACCATGCCGACAATAAGGTTTATACCCTCTCCGGCCAACTCTGCACCAACACCAGTGCCAAGGGTATTTACATTGTCAACGGCAAGAAGGTCATCAAGAAGTAATCCATCTACTGGTTAGTAGAAAGAGGTTATAGACAGCCTCGCCCCAAGGAGAGGCGTCCAAATTAACTACAACAGATTTCACGGATTATACGGATTTTCTAAGTTACTGCTTATCAGTAGTGCTTAAATCCATATAATCCGTGAAATCTATTGTTTACCCATAAGACCTAACATTGCCCATTTCCTCCTTGGGAATAAAACGTTCTCAGCGCGGGAATACGACACATCTCATACCATTCTATAGACACACACTCCCGTGTTATTGCCCAAAATACAATAAATAATGCGATTTTTTGGTGGTATTCCGATTTTTGTTTATCTTTGCCTACCGAAATGTAGATAATACTGACCAGCATGAAACGAACCACCTTATTTATTATATTACTCGCGGCTTTACTGCTGACAGCCTGTTCGCAAAAGGAAAAGACGTATAAGATAGCCGTGTCGCAATGTTCCGTCGGAAACTGGCGATTTAAGCTGAACGATGAACTACTGGCAGCCCAATACCTGTACGACCAGAACGTGAAGGTGGAAATCATCAACTGCTACGACCGTTCGGACGTGCAGGTGCGCCAGATTGACAGCCTGTCGCAAAGCGATATCGACCTGCTGGTCGTAGCCCCCAACGAATATGCAGAAGTGGCTCCCGCATTGCGACGTGCCAAGGAGCGCGGTGTGCCCGTCATCCTGTTTGACCGTAAGGCCGATACCGACGACTACACCGCATTCATTGGCGGCGACAACGTGGCAGTGGGAAGAATGGCAGCAGAATACGCCATGCAGCTCGTGGCGCAATCCACAGGAAAACACATCCTGGAGGTGACCGCACTGCAAAGCACATCGCCGTCGCTGGACCGCCATCGCGGCTTTGAGGAAGTGATGCGCAGTCATCCCCAGATGGACTATCAGTGTATCTTCGGCAACTGGGACGACCATCATACCCACGACATCGTCAAGGAGCAGCTGGAGCAAGGCAAGCGCCCCGACGTTATCTTCTGTCATAGCGACTTCATGGCACGCGGTGCCTACTGGGCCATCAGGGATGCCGGACTGGAAGGTCAGGTGAAGGTGATTGGTGTTGACGGACTGCCTGGTGCCGACGAAGGCATAGAGCATGTGCAGAAGGGACATTTCGCTGCCACCTGCGTCTATCCCACCCACGGCGAACAGATAGTGAAGCTGGCCTTGGACATCTTGACAGGACAACCCTACAAGCGCATCAACTACCTGAACAGCATGATGATTACACCCGAGAATGTCGATATGGTGTCGCTCTACGGCAACGAGCTGCAGCAACAGAATGCCGACATCGTGGCTATACAGGACAAGTTGGAGGAATATTTCGGACTGTATAACGTCCAGACCAAAGTCATCTGGGGAGGTGCCGTAGCCATCGCACTGCTCATCATAGCCGTGCTGCTCACTTGGCGCGGTGTGGTACAGATTCGCAAGGCGCACCGCCGACAGAAAACCATGAACCGCGAACAGACCCAGTTCTACACCAATGCCAGCCACCAGTTGAAAACACCATTGACACTGATTGCAGGTCCCGTCAAACAGTTGCTAGACCGCAACGTGCTGAAAGGGGACGACCGCGAACTGCTGGAAATCGTGGAGCGCAATGTTTCACAACTGGAAGCTCTTGTTTCCAACGTACTCAACTTCCGCCATGAGGTACAGAACACCGTCAGCGACGATACCGCAGAAAGCGCTATCAACGCTATCGTGCCCAAGGACATCGTGCAGGAAGGTCATCTGGAAATGCTGAACCAAGAAGACACCGACGAACTGCCCAACATACTCATTGTCGAGGACAACGAAGACATGCGGCGCTATCTGCGCACCCTGCTTGCCAACCGCTTCTACGTCCTTGAGGCCAGTGACGGACAGAGCGGACTCAAACTGGCACGCGAGAGTGTGCCCGACCTCATCATCAGCGACGTCATGATGCCCGTTATGGATGGATTACAGCTATGCAAGCATCTCAAGGAAGACTTCATCACCAGCCACATCCCCGTCATCCTGCTTACGGCACGCAGCGAAGAGCACCAGCAAATGGAAGGATACGAGAGCGGAGCAGATGCCTACCTGACAAAGCCCTTCAGTGCCACACTCCTGATCAGTCGCATTGACAACCTCTTGGCTACACGCCGCCAACTGCGCCAACTTTTTGACACCAACAAACAAGTCAACGTACCCGACGATGTCAAACTGACCACGCAGGACAGCCTTTTCATCGACCAGTTAAAAGAAACCATCAGCAGCAACATGTCCAATCCTAACCTGAAGATGGACGATCTGGGCGAACAACTCGGCATCAGCCGCGTACAGCTTTACCGAAAAGTGAAGACCCTTACCGGACTCTCGCCCGTGGAACTGCTACGGCAGATGAGACTGCAAAAAGGAAAAATACTGCTCAATACAACCACCAAGACGGTGGCAGAGATAGCCTACGAGGTAGGGTTCAACTCAGCAAGCTACTTTGCCAATTGTTTCAAGAAGCAATTCGGCAAATTACCGATGGAACTGCGAGAATAAACTACGAAAGTCGAATACCTGCCGATAACAAATATCATAAAAAGCATCACAAAATAGTTACATGTAACATTTTTGCTGATGGTTTGAACGTTTTCTTATAGCGTGCAAACCATATTCGTTCGTACTTTTGCGCCAGAGATTTGCACAATTTAGTACTAACTTAAAAAAAATGTAAATGAAAAAGACGAAAACATTCATTCTTGCTCTGGCAAGCGTTTCAAAGAGACGTTTGATGAGTTTTCTGGCGCTCACATTATGTATGGTAGTGTATGCGCAACAGGAAATTACAGGTACGGTGACGGACGCCATGGGACCTGTCATCGGGGCTACCGTAATGGAGAAGGGAACGTCGAACGGTACGGTGACCGATTTCGACGGAAACTTCAAGTTAAAGGTGCAGGCCGGTAAGACGCTGGTATTCTCCTACATCGGCTACAAAAGCCAGGAATTACCCGCCAAGGACGGCATGCAAGTGTCAATGGAAGAAAATGCCAAGGAACTGGCCGAGGTAGTGGTAACAGGTTATACCACCCAGCGTAAGGCCGACTTGACGGGTGCCGTTGCCGTGGTACAGACCAAGGAGTTGAAGACCAGTGCCGACACCGACCCTATGCGTGCTCTGCAGGGTAAGGTTCCCGGCATGACCATTACCAGCGATGGTTCTCCTGTAGGTGCCGGTACGGTACGTATCCGTGGTATCGGCTCATTCAACTCATCACAGGATCCTTTGTTTATCATTGATGGTGTGCCCACCACGACTAACCTGAACACGCTGAACATGAACGATATCGAGTCCATGCAGGTGCTGAAGGATGCCGCCTCGGCCTCTATCTACGGTTCGCGTGCTGCCAATGGTGTCATCATCATCACCACCCGCCAGGGAAAGAAGGGCGACAAGGTGAAGGTAGATTTCTCTGCCAACCTGACCGCTCAGTTCTATAACAGGCAGACCATGATGAAGTTGTCTAACTCGGCCGATTATGCTACCGCCATGGCACAGGCTGCCATGAATGACGGTCTGAATCCTGAGCAGTATGCCAACAACTACGGTCTGACACTGCACGCTACGCAGGGTACGCCCATTTCTGCTTATAATCCTGCCACTGGTCAGATGGAGAATTTCACCGTCAATGGCCGCTATGATGGTTTCCTGAACGAGAAGCACTCCATGCGCTACAGTGATACCGACTGGCTCGATGCCATCTCCCGCACTGGTTTCGCACAGAACTACGACCTCTCTATCTCGGGTGCTACCGATAAATTCACCGCTTTGTTCTCTGCAGGTTACAAGAAGAACAAAGGTATCTTGAAGTACACTGATTTCGAGAGCATCTCCGCACGTCTGAACACCAGCTACAAGCTGAACAACATCATCACTGTTGGTGAGAATGCCACCATAACATATTCTAATCAGGTGGATTGCCGTCCGCTGGAGAATGCTCTGAAGATGGCTCCCACACTGCCTGTATATGAAGAGGACGGCGTAACCTTCTCAGGTCCTGTTGGAGGCATGAGTGACCGTCAGAACCCGCTGCGCGAGCTCTACCACAACCGCGACAACCGTTTGAAGATGTGGCGTATCTTTGGTAATGCCTTCGTCAACGTTGAGCCTATCAAGGGTCTGCAACTGCGCTCTAATTTCGGTATTGACTATTGGTCGGAGTTTATCCACAGCGTGACCTACACATGGCACTCTGACGTGGTGAACAACGACACCCCATCGACCAACCTTGGCAACAAGACCTCTATGAAGTGGACGTGGTCAAACACCGCAAACTATAACCTCACACTCTTCGCTGAGCACACATTCAACGTGTTGCTTGGTATGGAGTTGCACAGAGATATAGAAGACCGCTCATCAGCCTATGCCCAGATGTTTGCACTGGAGAACTATAAGTATATGTGGCCCGATGCCGCAACAGGTACACAGCGTGCCGGTGGTATCGAGGAGGGTTATGCTCTGGTGTCTTTCTTCGGTAAGATTGATTACAACTGGAAAGACCTGATACTGGCTTCGTTTACTATTCGTCGTGACGGTTCGAGCCGCTTTGGTGAGAACAACCGCTATGGTACCTTCCCCGCTTTCACCATAGGTTATCGTCTCTCACAGAACCTGAAGCAGGAATGGCTGGACGACCTGAAGATCCGTGGTTCGTGGGGACAAACTGGTAATCAGGCCATCTCTAACTATGCCCGTTTCGGTATGTATGCCGCTACTTACGGTGGTGAGCGTAACGAATCGACTGCCTACGACCTGTCGGGTGTCGGCAAGGGAACCTACCCCTCTGGATTCCGCGCTACCCAGTCGCAGAACAACGACCTGAAATGGGAGACTACTGAGCAGTTGAATGCCGGTTTGGACTTTACCATGTTCCGCAACTCTCTGTATGGTTCGGTAGATATCTATAAGAAGAAGGTGAAGGACATGCTCATCAGCCCCGCTTATCTGGGTTCGATGGGTGAAGGTGGTGCTTCCTGGCTCAATGGACCCTCCCTGCAGAACTGGGGTATGGAGTTCGCACTGGGTTACCGCCACACCACCAACTATGGTCTGAGATATAACATCAATGGTAACTTGGACTTCTTCCGTTCAAAGGTGACCTACCTGCCTGAGACAACGACAGGTTCCTATGTACACACTGCTAAAGAAAATCTGGTGGAGGCAGGCAAGCCTTACGGTTCTATTGTTGGTTATGTCGTTGACGGACTGTTCCAGAACCGCGATGAGGTACTTGCCAGCGGTCAGGAGAATGCCCGTGTAGGTGGTTTGAAATATGCTGACCTCGACGGTAACGGCATTATCAACGACAAGGACCAGACCTGGATTTACAATCCCGTTCCCAACTTCTCATGGGGTCTGAACATCGAACTGGGCTATAAGGATTTCGACTTCTCCATGTTCTGGCAAGGTGTAGCCGGAAAGGATGTCTATAACGAACAGAAATTCCAGACGGACTTCTACTCTATCACCGACCCAGGTTCTAACAAGGGTAACCGCATGCTCGATGCCTGGACAACCCTCAATACAGGTAGTGACATTCCTGCGCTGACTACAAACAACACTGGCAATGAGAACCGCACGTCAAGCTATTTCGTGGAGAACGGCTCTTACGCCAAGCTGCGCCAGATCCAGCTGGGATACAACGTTCCCAACAAGTGGCTGCAGAAAGTGAAGATGACCAGTGCCCGTGTATATGTATCGGCTCACAACGTGATGACCATCAAGAGTAGCTCGCTGACCTGCTCCGATCCTGAGAACCCCGGTTGGGCTTATCCTAACTCTACTTCTATTTCGTTTGGTGTTCAAACATCGTTCTAAAAGGATAAAGTGAACAGTGAACAGCGAAAAATTTACTACCGCTTTGAAAGTGAAAAGTAAAAAAACATTAAACAGTTATGATGAACAAGATATATAAAACATTCTGCACTGGTCTGGTATGCTGCGGTTTCGCATCAGTACTGACAAGTTGCAACGATTTCATTGATGTCGAACCTCAGGGTGTCATCGACGAAAACCTGGCTATGAACCAACCCAACCAGATGGTAACCTCCGCGTATGCCAAGCTGGGTGACGACTGGTACACTTATCCGTTTAACCTTTGGCCATACGGTGACGTTTCGTCAGACGACGCCATGAAGGGCGGATCGGGAACGACAGACACGGATTATCACTCTGTAGAGGTGTGGTCAACACTGACGGCACTGACTCCTGGAAATCACATGGACGAGTTGTGGTATCAGCTTTACTGCTCTATCAGCCGATGCAACCGCGCACTGGTGTCACTGGACAAGTATGGTGCACAGGAGCTGGGCGAAGAGATTGCTAACGTAAGACGCGGCGAGGCACTTTTCCTGCGTGCCCACTTCTACTTTAAACTGGTGCAGTTGTGGAACCGTGTGCCCTGGATAGACGAGGAAGTTTATAGTAACCATAGCGAAGAACAGACGTCCAACCGTGAGTTTACCCATGACCAGCTGATGCTGATGATTGTGAACGACTTTGAGACAGCTTTCGACTTGCTGCCGGTGAAACAGCCTGAGGTGGCGCGCGCCAACAAGATTGCAGCAGCAGCCTATCTGGCTAAGTGCTACCTGACCATGGCGTGGGGCAACGGCTACGAAGCTTCTACGGGTGTGAGCCACATCAACAAGGAGTATATGCAGGAGGTGCTGAAATATACGGAGATTGTGAAGAATTCCGAATATGGCTATCTGGAGGATTTCGGCGACATTTTCCTGCCTGAGTATAAGAACTCGAAGGAGAGTGTGTTTGCTGTACAGCACTCTAACTACGAAGAGGACAACACACGCTTTGGACGTGCTAACTGGTCGAACATGCTGAACGGCTGCTGGCTGATGTGGTCTTGCGGATGGGACTTCCACAAGCCTACCCAGAACCTGGTGAATGCGTTTAAGACGGAGAACGGACTGCCTATGTTTGACACATTCGACAATGAGATAGCCTATCCTATCAATGGAGCTCCTACGGCTCAGAAGTGGGATCCACGTCTGTTCCACACAGTGGGTATGCCTACCTTCCCTTACAAATACGAGGAGGCCTTCACCATGACCAAGGACAACTCGCGTAACCCCAGCACTTACGGCTACTACACGTCGCTGAAGGAGGTTCCTCAGCGCTCAAAGGGTGAGACTTACGACAACCCGTGGCAGGCCTTTGCCATGAACGACTATGTGCTGCGCTATACGGACGTGATGCTGATGAGAGCAGAGGCTATGGTGGAGACTGGCGACCTGAACGGTGCACTGGCCATTGTGAACGACATCAGACAGCGTGCCAAGAACTCTGTGGACAAGCACATTGCCTATGCTAAGGATCAGTGTGAGATTAACCTCTACTCTACTGCCGACTTTGCGACGGCTGAGAAGGCCCGTCTGCGTGTACGGTGGGAGCGCCGACTGGAGATGGCCATGGAGCAGAGCCGCTTCTTTGACTTGCGCCGTTGGGGTATTGCCTCTCAGACGCTGAACAGGTTCTTCGAGAAGGAACAGCACAGTGTTTATGAGGGTCAGGAGTATGGCATGTACTACCATGATGCGCACTTTACACCTGCTAAGAACGAGTACTTCCCGCTGCCTTACAACCAGCTGTACTATGTTCCGGGACTGTACGACCAAAACGATGGTTATAATTAAAGGGAAAAAAGAATAGTAATATGAAAAAGATAATAGTAAAATTAGGGATTGGGCTGGCTTGCTGCTGCCTATCGACAACAATGCTCACCTCGTGTCAAAACAAGGACTACGACCGGGAAACAATAAAGGTTGCGGCACCCGATGTGACGCAGATTAGCGGACAACTGACGGGTGACGACTACACGCTGACATGGCCGGCATTGGCCAGCGGACAGACCATGACGGTGTCTGTCTATAGGAACGGTACGCTGTCATCAATAGAGCAGGTAACAGGCACTTCGTTCACACACAGGAATGTGCCTACGAATGTGGAGTTTGAATATGTGTTTAAGATTGTTGAGGGCAAAAACACCTCTACGGGTGTCGTAACACGCTTTATGCGCAAGGGTGCTACGAGTATTACGGGAGTGCAGATGCGCCAGCTGGACAAGCAGGGCGGTTACGATGCCCTGGTGGAATGGGACAAGCCGGTGGATGCAAAGACCATTCACCTGACGGCTACGAACGATGCAAAGACCATCAAGCAGGACTTGACGGGTGAGGCAACGGCGTACACCATTCCCGATGTGAAGACAGGTGAGACGTGGAAGGTGAGCCTGGTGGCTGAGAACGAGGACGGTACGGCGCTGACGGTATGGACATCGCTGCGTATTGGTAAGACTGCCATCGGTTTCCTGAGCATCTACGATACGCCAGAGGAGCTGGTGGCTAACGGTGACGACGACGAGGCTTCAGCATGGCTGTGGCTGCACGACAACTATCCAAGTGCGAAGTTCGTACCTTTCAGCAGTATTAAGGCTGCGAGCGACATTGAGCCCTTCCGCGTACTGTTCTGGCTGCGCGACCTGGAGGGTGTTGGCGAGGCTGAGGTATTTGCCATGCCTGACGTAGTGGCAGCGGCTACTCCCGTCATCAAGCAGTGGTACAAGGACGGCGGCTCGCTGCTGCTGTGGAGCCATGCCACCGTATATATTGGTCACCTGGGACGTGTCAGCCTGGACGACATGAAGAGCAACGACCGCACGATAGGTGCCGGTCCTGGTGGCATTAACAATGACACTTGGCGCATGGCCGTGGAGCTGAACCCTGACCACAAGTTCAAGAAAGACCACTCTTCACACCCCATCTACAAGGGGCTGGAGGTTGAGACGAATGTGGACACCAAGCTCATTGCCTTCAAGGGCCCGGGATGGACGGAGGATCACAACTGTCTGTTCTTCAACCTGCCGTCGCTGTGGACCGGCAAGGGCAACCAGGACGAGGCATGCTACACACAGTGTACACAGACGCTGGGCATCTATCCATTGGGTACTTGGGACAGCCAGATCTGGTGGGTTAGCCAGCTCAATGTCTGGGAGGCTCAGCAGGGTAATACCGACTTCAAGGGTACGGTGCTCTGCATCGGTAACGGCGGCTGCGAGTTCTCTATGAAGAATCCTGACGGTACGCCTGACAAGAGTGCCTATCCGAAGAATAACCTCTATCAGGACAATGTGCTCACATTGGCCAAGAATGCTCTGGAATATCTGAAGACGCGATAAATAAGCGCTTCGCTAGTGAAGAGTGAATAGTGAAGAGTGAATAGTGAAAACTATAATTAAACGTTTATGAAAAGAGTATCATCGTTTTTCCACATGGCGGCAGTCGTACTGACTGCCACCATTATGGGCTGTAGCGAGAATAATGACTTCGCACAGCAATATAATCCGCTCATTGACGATGTCCAGGAACCCTCGGAAGATCCTTCCGAACCTGAAACGCCATCGGGCTACAATGAGAAGTACCGTCCGCAAATACACTATACGCCGGCCAAGAACTGGGTGAACGACCCCAACGGTCTGGTCTATGCTGACGGAGTGTACCACTTCTTCTACCAGTATAACCCGAAGGGTAACGATTGGGGCAACATGTCATGGGGACACGCCACCTCGAAGGACCTGATGCACTGGGAGGAACAGCCCGTGGCACTGACACGCGACGAACTGGGCGACATCTTCAGTGGCTCATGTGTCATTGACAAGGACAATACGGCAGGATTCGGTGCCAACGCGATGGTTGCTGCCTATACGTCGGCTGACGGCAAACAGCAGCAGTCCATTGCCTACTCGACGGACGGCGGTAAGACGTTCACCCGCTTCAAGTCAAACCCCGTTATCCCTAACGATGACGACAACCTGCGCGACCCGAAGGTGTTCTGGCACGAGGGCTCTCAGCAGTGGATTATGGCTCTGGCCAAGGGATGGAAGAAGGGCGTGGACTTCTACGGCTCGAAGAACCTGACCAGCTGGACGTTCCTAAGCAACTTCTTCGTGGACATGAGCAATAGCGGCAGGGCAAACCTGCAGTGGGAATGTCCTGACCTGATACAGCTTGGCAACAAGTGGGTACTGCTGCTCAGCGTCAACCCTGGAGGCCCCTGGGTGGGTGACGGCCTGATGTACTTCGTGGGACAGTTTGACGGTACGACCTTCACTGCCGACCCACTCGACTATCCGCTGTGGCTGGACTATGGCATGGACAACTATGCTGCCGTAACATGGTCGAACACGGGCAACCGTAAGATCATGATAGGATGGATGAACAACTGGAGTTATAGTGGCAACGTGCCATGCTCGCCCTGGCGGTCGGCTTTCACACTGCCTCGCGAACTGGGTATCACGGAACATAATGGCCAAACAGTGGTCACCAGTACTGTTGTCAAGGAGATTGACAATATTGCGGGCGAATGGCATGAGGTGAATGGTACCATTGACGCCAAGGATGCCTACCAGCTGCGCGTGACCGTCAACTTGGATAAGAACTCAACGATTACACTGAAGAACGACAATGGCGAGTACTATGCCATTGACGTGAAGGGTGGTATCCGCGAAATCTTTGCCCACCGCAATGCCCATACGGGAGTGGTAGGCTTCAACGGCAGCTTCTCGTTGCCCAGCATGCGTGCCCCACTGAAAGTCACAGGCGACAAGGTGGTACTGGACTTCTTCGTAGATCAGTCGTCGGTGGAGATCTTCACTGCCGAAGGTACGATGGCCATGACCAACCTGGTATTCCCTTCGTCTATCTACAATCGCGTAGAGGTTGAGGGCGCTGAGTACAAGTGCGAGGTACGTAGCCTGAACAGCATTTGGAGATAATACATGTCGCGACTTTAAAAAAAATCGTTCAATGCTAGCATTTTTGTTGCATTGAACGATTTTTCTTAATCTAAGAACGATAACTTATAGTATTCTTCTCATTTTCTAACTACTTTTGCATCAGATAAAAGATTGTGTGCTTCGTGTTAAGAAATTGTTTTAGTTAGTAGTTTTATAGTTAGTAGTTTTTAAAGTTAGTAGTGGTTATAGTTTACGTTAGGTATTTTGTTTTCAGAAAAGAAGAATGAGGATGTGTGGAGGCACATCCTCATTCTCTTTTCAATACCCCATGCACGAGGTCATTGTCCAGCATGACACCTTTCAGTCGAAGTTTTGTTCCCTTAGACTATAACAATGTTGCTTTTACAAAAAAAACGTTCATTGCAGGTAAATTTGTTGCAATGAACGTTTTTTATTAGTTTTTGTATCATAAGTTATAGGATGAAATGGGGAAAAAAGATAACTTTGCAGCAAAATCATTCAAAATAATTATAACTAAAAACATGACAACAATGAAGAAACTGTTATTGACAATGATGGCAGCAGTGACGATGCTCATGGGAGCAACAGCACAGGTGAAGTACACCGTGCTGGGTGACAAGCATGCCATGCTGAAAGTGAAGCAGGGCGAGAACTATCTGCTGCTGCCCGTACAGGAGTCTGAAGAAATTGCGGGCATTGCCGTGCTGAATGGCGACAACGACATGATGAAACGGCTGAACGTGAAGCTGGCCATCGACCGCGTCGATTATTATGTGCCACTGGACCTGAAGGGTGCCAAGCTCCTGGACATCGAGTTTCATGGCGACCGTCGTCAGAAGGGTGCCGTGGGTGAGTTTGTTTGCTGGCGAGAGATGAAGTATGCCGCCAAATTCGACACCACCAACCGCGAACACTTCCGTCCCATCTACCACCATACCCCGCAGTACGGATGGATGAATGACCCGAATGGTATGTTCTATCAAGATGGTGTGTGGCACCTCTACTACCAGTGGAACCCCTACGGATCACAGTGGGAGAACATGACGTGGGGACACTCTACCTCGCGCGACCTTATACATTGGGAGGCACAGCCCACAGCTATCGAGGCCGACTGGCTGGGTAGCATCTTCAGCGGCTCGTGCGTCATCAAGGGCGACGAGGTGGTAGCCATGTACACCTCGGCAGGTCATCACCAGACACAGTCGCTGGCCTTCTCGAAGGACGGCGGACGCACTTTCCAGAAATATGCCGGCAATCCCGTGCTGACCACCAGTGATGTGGCAGACTTCCGCGACCCGCGTCCGTTCTGGAACGAGGACATCAAGGCATGGAACCTGATTCTGGCTGCCGGACAGGAGATGCGCATCTATTCGTCGAAAGACCTGAAGGAATGGAAATACGAGAGCTCGTTCGGCAAGGAGTATGGCAATCACGGCGGTGTATGGGAATGCCCAGATCTGTTCGAAATTAGAAATGATAAATTAGGAATGAGAAATTGGGTGCTGATTTGTAATATCAACCCCGGAGGTCCCTTCGGCGGTTCCGCCACCCAGTATTTCGTAGGCCAGTTCGATGGTCATAAGTTCACCTGCGAGTCGATGCCGAAGGTGACGAAATGGCTCGACTATGGCAAGGACCACTATGCCACCGTATCGTTCTATAACGCACCCGAGAACCGCCATGTCGTGCTAGCATGGATGTCCAACTGGCAGTATGCCAACCAGGTGCCCACCAAGCAGTTCCGCTCTGCCAACTCCATCCCCCGCGACCTCGGACTGTTCCGTGCCGGTGAGGAGACCTACGTCAGCGTAGTGCCTTCGAAGGAGATGCTGGCACTCCGTGGTGCCAAGGTGAAGAAGCCTACAGAAGCCTGCGAGATCGTGGTTGACATGAAGAGTCAGGCAGAGATCATCCTCTCGAACGACAAGGGCGAGCAGGTAGTGATGAAGTACGACGCCTCACAGCAGACATTCACCATGGACCGCACGAAGAGCGGCGACGTGGGTTTCAGTGAGGCATTCCCCTGCACGACGGTGGCTCCTACGCATGGCGTCATTAAACAGCTGCGCATCTTCATAGACCGCTGCAGCATCGAGGTGTTCGACACCGATGGCAAGATGGCTATGACCAACCTGGTATTCCCCAGCGTGCCCTATAACAAGTTGCAGGTAAAGGGAGGAAAAGCAACAATCTATCAAATTGAGAATTGATAATTGATAATTGATAATTGATAATTGAAAATTGAAAATTAAATATTATGGGTAATCAAAACAAATCAATTTATCTGATCCCCGTGATGCTCTGCTTCTTCTGCATGGGCTTCGTGGATCTGGTGGGCATCGCCTCCAATTATGTGAAGGAAGACTTAGGTCTGACCGACTCAGTAGCTAACATCTTCCCCTCGCTAGTATTCTTCTGGTTCCTCATCTTCAGCGTTCCTACGGGTATGCTGATGAACAAGATAGGCCGCAAGAACACCGTACTGCTGTCACTCGTAGTAACGGTGGTATCGCTGATGATACCGCTCTTCGGTCACTCCTTCGGCATCATGCTGGCTGCCTTCTCGCTGTTAGGCATCGGCAATGCCCTGATGCAGACCAGCATCAATCCGCTGGCTATGTTGATTATCGGCGATAAGAACCTGGCCTCTACGCTGACCTTCGGACAGTTTGTCAAGGCTATCGCCTCTTTCCTGGCCCCCTATCTGGCTATGTGGGGAGCCACCCAGGTCATCCCCTCGTTCGGCTACGACTGGCGTGTGCTCTTCATGATTTATTTCATCGTAGGTGTACTGGCCGCCTTGCTGTTATGGTTCACCCCCATCCACGAGGAGATAAGCGAAGGCAAGTCGTCGTCGTTCATGGACTGCCTGCGCCTGTTGGGCAAGCCCATCGTACTGTTGTCATTCCTGGCTATTATGTGCCATGTGGGCATTGACGTAGGTACCAACACCACCGCCCCGAAGCTGTTGATGGAACGTGTGGGCATGACGCTCAACGAGGCAGCCTTTGCCACCTCGCTCTATTTCATCTTCCGTACCATCGGTGCGCTGACAGGTTCGTTCTTCCTCCGTATCATGAAGACACGCTGGTTCTTTATCATCAGCGTTATCCTGATGGCTGCCAGCATGGTACTGATGTTCAGCGGAGAGACAAAGACCGTACTCTATATTGCAATTGCCCTGGTAGGCTATGGCAACTCTAACATCTTCTCGATGGCATTCTCGGAGGCGCTGCTCTCTGTGCCCGACAAGCAGAACGAGGTTTCGGGCCTCATGATTATGGGCTTGTTCGGCGGTACGGTATTCCCACTGATCATGGGATTCTGCAGCGACGAAATGGGACAGGCCGGTGCCGTAGCCGTCATGGCTGTCGGTGTGATCTATCTCTTCATGTATATTCCGAAAGTAAAACATTAAAGATTAATCAATAAAGATAAATAAATATTATGGCTAACAAACGTTATGTAGTAGGCCTCGGTGAGGCATTATGGGATGTACTTCCCGAAGGAAAGAAACTTGGTGGTGCGCCGGCAAACTTTGCCTATCATGCCGGACAGTTTGGACTCGACACCCTGGCTATCAGTGCCTTGGGTGAAGACAAATTAGCCGACGAGACGATAGAAGCACTCAAAGAACATGGACTGAACTACGTGATGCCCAGGGTGAAATATCCTACGGGTACGGTACAGGTAACACTCTCGGGAGAAGGAATCCCCGCCTATGAGATTAAGGAGAACGTGGCATGGGACAACATTCCCTATACCCCGGAGATTGCAGATATTGCCAAGAACTGCCGCGCCGTCTGCTTCGGCTCTCTGGCACAGCGTAACGTCGTGTCGTGGGCTACCATCCGCCAGTTCTTGGATGACACCCCCGAGGACTGCCTGAAAATCTTCGATATCAACCTGCGTCAGCAGTTCTATTCAAAGAATGTGATAGAGGAATCGCTGAAGCGTTGCAACATCCTGAAGATTAACGACGAAGAGCTTATCGTCATCAAGCGTATGTATGGCTACGATGACCTGGATATGCGTGGCATTTGCGAGAAGATGCTGGCAGAATACGATTTGAAGTTGCTCGTACTGACTTGCGGCACCAATGGCTCGTATGTCTTTGCACCAGGCCTGACCTCGTTCCAGGATACGCCTAAGGTGACGGTAGCCGACACGGTAGGTGCAGGCGACTCCTTCACGGGTTCCTTCTGTGCCTCTATCCTGAACGGCAAGCCCATGGAGGAAGCACACCGCATAGCCGTAGAAGTGTCAGCATACGTTTGCACCCAGAACGGTGCCATGCCGACACTTCCCGCTAACTTGCTGGGTTAATCGGTTCAGATAAATTCGAAAAGGTTATGAAAGCCCGTGATGGCGAAGATGGAACGGACGTTTTCGGTGATTCCCTTGACGTACACGTGTCCACCTTTTTCCTGGGCATTCTGAAGAATGACGAGGAAGATACGCAGACCAGCTGACGAGATATATTCCAGTTCAGTACAGTCGAGGATGATATCTTTTCCCTCTACGTCTTTAAGTGGGCTCATAGCCTTTTCGGTTTCTACGGAAGCAGCCGTGTCCAGACTGCCTTCCAAAATGGCAACTATGTTGTCGTCTTTTTCTTGAATAGTTACGTTCATTATATTATATCTTTTAATCTTTAATCTTCTTTCTCAGCGTCAGCACATTGAGGTTGTCAATGCGCTCGTAGTTCATTGAATCCATATTCTGGCGCATGATGTGGATGCCCAGTCCGCCAACTTTCCGTTCCATGGCAGACAGCGTGGTATCGACAGGCGCATAGACAGTAGGGTCAAAGGGCTTGCCACTGTCCACGATGGTAAACTTCAGGCGCGTCTCGTTCGAGGCCGCCTCTATCGTCACATCGCCGTGTTTGCCAGCGGGATAGGCATAGTACATCACGTTCACCACACCCTCCTCGATAGCCACTCTTATCTGGGCAGCCACTTCGGGCGACAGCCCCACAGCCTCACATACCTCTTCGGTAAAGGCCGTCAACCGTGGCAACTCCTGAGTGTCGCAGCGCAGCACGATGTTCTTACGCATCAGCACATGGCTCTGCTCCTTGATGTATTGTACGGCCATCATGGTCAGGTCATCGCTCTGCTCGGCATCGCCCACGAAGCGGTGGACAGCCTTGGTCATCTGCTCTATGAGCTGGCGTGGCTCGCGTTGCTGATTCTCGAGGGCTGCTATAGCCACGTCGTTGACGCGCTCCATGCTGAACTGGGCATAATCGGAATCCATCGCCTCTGTCAGACCGTCGGTGAAGAGCAGGATGGTGGTTCCCGTGAAAATGGTAACCTCTTGCAGCGTGTACTGCCATTGGGGCATAAAGCCGACGGGGATGTTCGAGTCACAGGGCAGTTCGCCGACACCGGCACCTACCAGCAGCGGAGCGTCGTGTCCGGCATTACTGTAGTACAGGCGACCTGTTGGCAGGTCGAGGACTCCGACAAAGAGGGTGACGAACATGTTTCGTTTGTTCATGTCGGCTATCGTCTTGTTCATCGTAGTCACGATGCGGTCGGGCATCGACTCGTGAGCCGACACGGTACGGAAGGTAGAGCGTGTTACCGCCATGAAGAGTGAGGCAGGCACACCCTTGCCCGACACGTCGCCGATGCAGAAGAAAAGCTTCTCGTCGCGGAAGTAGAAGTCGAAGAGGTCGCCGCCTACCTCCTTGGCTGGAGTCAGCGAGGCAAAGAGTTGCACGTCGTCGCGTTCCTCCCGTGTGGGGAAGTGCTCGGGCAGCATACCCATCTGTATCTCACTGGCAATGCGCAGGTCGCTCTCTATCGATGCTTTCTGGGCAGTGGTGTCCTTCAGTTCCTCGATGTATCTCACCAGCGACTGCTGCATATTTCCAAAGGACTGTGTCAGCTGTCCTATCTCGTCAATGCGTTTGAAGTCGGGCAACACAGCATCAAACTGACCGGAGGCTATCGTCTCGGCACCCTGGGCCAACTGTCTGAGAGGCCTCAGCTCGCGGGTAATGATGCGGATGAAGAAGAAGAGCATCAGCAGCAGTCCACCCACCACGATGATCATGATGGTGCGTTGCAAACGGTCAAAGCCGCTGAAGATGTCGCTTTCTGGGCAGACAATAGCCATCGAGCATCCCGTATGTCCCAGGGGTTTGTAGAACACGTAGCAGTCCGTGCCGTCTATCTTCATGTACTTCATGCCCTCCTTGCCCTGCTGCATGGCCTTGCCCAGGGCTGTCATCGCTGTGTCAGGCTGAAGGATGGTCTGTGTGAAGATCGTCTGGCGGGTTATTTTCGTCGTGTCGGGATGTACGAAGTAGGTACCGCCCCTACCGATCATGATGCTGTAGGAATGCGGATAGGGCTTGACAGCAGAGATGGTATGTGAAAGCCACGTAATGGAAAGGCTGGTGTTGATGACACCTATCATCTGCCCCTGTCCGTCTTTGATGGTCTGGCAGAAGCTGGTCACCATCTCGCTGGTGTTGGTAGCCACGTCCAAGTCAAAGTAAGGCTCCGTCCAGCACGGACGATCGAGCAGCTTGGGCAACAGATACCAGTCCACATAGAAATACTGGTAGTTGTCGCTGCCGCCCTGTATGGTGCGGAGCGAATCGCCCACGTATTTGGTATAGGCAGAGAAATAGCGTCCTTTGCTCTCGAAGTAGTCAGGCTCGAAGGCTATGGAGCAGTTGTAGAAGTCTGGGTTGTTCAACAGCATGCTACGGCTGTACACGAACATCGAGTCCGCATTGCCGGGATGGCGCTCCACCAACCACTTCACCATGTTGGAAGCCACCTCTACACGGTTCAGGATACTGTCCACACGCAAAGAGGTCTTGTCAAGAATCTGTGTGGCACGGCTGATGGCCTCCTGACGTACGGTTTCACGGGCCTGATAGAATAGGAAACTGAGGGCAGCAATAAAGATAACGGTNNGTTCTCCACCATCAGGCGACTGGCCAGCTTCACCATGTCGGGGCGCAACCGGAACTCGCGCTTCTTCGACTCGCGGTCCACCTGCAGGCGAAGCACCTCCTGGAGCATCAGCTGCTGCATCACGCGGTTGGTGGCTATGTGGTTCTCATCGACATACCGCATCACGATGTCCAGTGCCTCCTTGGGATGTTTGACGGCCCACTCCCACCCTTTCCTGCTGGCCTGGGCGAAGCGGCGCGCCTGCTCCTGGTGCTGGGCATAGTATTCACGGGTCATATAGACGCCGTCCTCCTGCACGTTGTATCCGTGGTCACAGAAGCGATACACGTTCTTGTCGGTCATCTTGACACCCGCCTGTACCAGCTGGTAATACTCGTTATAGCTCATGGCCAGCGTGGCATCGAGAGCACCAGCCGCAAACAGGTTGACGTTATGGGCAAAGCGCACCCACTGGTAGTCCAGATGGTCCTTGATGCTCATGCAGATGGCTAACTGGCCGAAGCCGACACTCCACACCCCCACACGGGCGCCCTTCTGTGTCAGCGGGTCCTTGTCGCTGGCAGAGACAATAACCATAGCATTGTTCATCGACGTCTGCAGGAT
>LXOW01173501.1_pt1 | contig 19693 bp, 19 predicted proteins | sample 1368591 | NCBI WGS metagenome assembly LXOW01 (sample SAMN04884650, study PRJNA319009) | bovine gut metagenome | isolation source: Cow rumen | host: Bos taurus | place: Italy: Legnaro (PD) | collected 2014-07-09
GTGGAAAACAAGTTTGTTGTTCTCAGTTTATGAATGCTTTTTATCCTGTATCAACAAAAATGGCTAAAGAACAAAATTTAAGCCTTAATCCGGCAAAACTTTCTGGAATTTGCGGACGTTTGTTATGTTGTTTGGGGCATGAACATGAATATTATGCTTCTTTCCATGGAAAATTCCCTAAAATTGGTGCAGAAGTTGTAATTGGGGATGAAATTGCGAAAGTAGTAGATATAAACTACATAACTAAAAAGGCTGTGCTTGGTTTTGTTGACAGAAGAAAAATTACCTACAGTTTTAGTGATGTTAAAGGAAGAAGAGATGCGGCTACTGGAAGGAATCTATGGTGGATTCAACTGGAAGGTGATCCTGAGCCAGATTTAAGCGCATTATTAAAAAATCTTAATCCTCCAGGAACAGGAAAGAAAAAACGTAAAAATCAAGATTCTGATGATATAGATGATTCAGATGAAACAGATGATTTTAGCGAATAATAATGTGTAATTAGCTTTTAATCTGTATTTCTAAATTTTATTATTATTGTATATAATTTTTTTGTGTTTAAATTTATAAAAGTATGTTACAATCTGATAGACGCTTGTTAGTATGTTCCAGCGTAATTGGTTTTATGCTAGGGCAAGCATGAACAAATCACGTCTCGGACGTAAAAAAAGAGGGAATATTGTGCCACGAATAGGTTTAATTGCAGGTAGCGGAAGATTTCCGTTGTATTTCGCAGAAGCCGCAAAGATGAGCGGCAATGAAGTTATTGCTATAGCAATTCGCGAAGAAGCTTCGCCAGAAATCGAAAAATTAGTATCGGAAGTTCATTGGTATCATATAGGCGAGTTGCAAAATGTTATTGATACATTCAAAAAAGCTGATGTACACAGAATGGTAATGGCGGGAAAAGTAACAAAAGCACTTATTTTTGAAAACATACATCCAGACAAGCGGCTTATGGGACTGCTTAAAAAAGTTCCTAATATGACAGATACAGCGCTATTAGGACAAATTAGCGAAGAATTTGTTTCAGAAGGTATCGAAGTGTGTGATTCCACAATGTTTTTATCTGTTTTGTTGCCCAAAAAAGGAATCCTTACCGAAAGAAAACCTACAGAAGAAGAAACTCAGGATATCGAATACGGATATAAAATAGCTCGTATAGTTGCTGACTTAGATATAGGGCAAACTGTTGTCGTAAAGAATCGTGTGACAATAGCGGTTGAAGGGATAGAAGGAACAGATAAAGCGATTAAACGTGGCGGGGAACTTGCTCATGGTGGTATAACTGTTGTTAAAGTAGCAAGACCAAAACAGGATATGAGATATGATATTCCTACTATTGGTGTGGATACAATTCATTCTCTTAAAAATGCTGATGCAAGGTGCTTAGCTTTTGAAGCTCATAGAACTTTGCTGTTAGATAGAGAGGAAGTTATAAAACTTGCAAATGAAGCTGGTATAGCTATAGAAGTTTTATAATGTATCATAAACAATAGGGGTAAAGCTATTTATGGAAAACAAAAAAGTTAATATAGGTGTTATAGGCGCAGGTCATCTTGGACAACATCATGTAAGATTGCTTTCTGAAATAGAAGGCGCAAACCTTGTTGGACTTTCAGACGTTAATGAAGCTGTTGGAAGTGAAATGGCAGCCAAATATGGGGTAAAATATTTTAAAGATTTTAGAGATTTATTGCCTCATGTCGAAGCTGTATCTGTTGTTGTCCCAACATTTTTGCATCATGACGTTGCAAAGTTTTTCTTGGAAAGAAATGTTCATACTTTTGTAGAAAAACCTATTACAAAAACCTTGGAAGAAGCAAACGATTTGGTTGCTATTGCAAGTAAAAAACAACTCACTTTGCAAGTAGGCCACGTTGAAAGATTTAATGCGGCTATGATGAAATTACAAACTCTAGTCGAAGCTCCTAGATTTATTGAATGTCAAAGAATGGGACCTTTTTCTCCTCGTATTCAAGACGTTGGGGTTGTTCTTGATTTGATGATTCATGATATAGATATCGTTCTTTCTCTTGTAAAATCGCCAATTAAACAAATAGATGCTGTTGGTTTACCTGTATTAACAAATAATGAGGATATTGCTAATGCTCACATCTTATTTGAAAATGGATGTATAGCTAATTTAACAGCGTCAAGAATTAGTGAAGAAAAAGTAAGAAAACTCAGAGTTTTTGAATTTGATAAATATTGTTCCTTAGATTATGCAGAACAAGCTATAACTATGAGAAAGAAAACAGATGAAAAGAAAATAGTTGGCGAAGAATTAGAAGTTCATAAAGCCGAACCTCTAAGATTAGAGCTTTCTCATTTTATTGAATGTATAAAAGAACATAAAAAACCGCTTGTAACAATAGAAGATGGTAAAAATGCTCTCGAAGTTGCACTTGAAATTCTTGCTAAAATTAAAGTCCATTTTCCAAAAAAATAAACAATAGAGGGAATGATGACTAAAAAAATTTTCTTCCTAGCTGGCGAACAGAGCGGCGATATGCATGGGGCGCTTGTTATTAAACGTCTAAAAGAAATAGATCCAACTATTGAAATATCTGGTGTTGGTGGCGTTCAAATGCAGGCGGCAGGCATGAATTGCATATATTCATGTGATGAGCTCGCCGTTATTGGCTTTCTTGAAGTAATTAAAAATATAGGAAGATTACTTAGCATAGAAAAAGGCATAAAAGGTTGGCTAAAACATGAAAAGCCTGATATGGTTATTTTAATTGATTACCCAGGTTTTAATAAACGTATTGCAAAAATAGCCAAAAGTCTTGGAATTCATGTATTATACTATATAACACCACAGGTTTGGGCATGGAATTCCGGCAGAGTAAAAGGCTTTACTGAAATTATAGACGAAGCGGTCGTTGTTTTTCCATTTGAAGTAGATATATGGTCTAAGGCTGGCTGTAAAACAAATTATTTTGGTCATCCTCTTATAAGTGTTTGTAAACCGACAACTCCAAGAGATGAGTTATTAAAAGAACTTAATATAACAGGAAATCCAATTATTTCTTTAATGCCTGGTAGCAGAAAACAAGAAATAGGATACATTCTTCCAGAACTTGTTGAAACGGCAAAAATAATTAAAAAAGAAATGCCCGAAGCTTATTTCCTTTTGCCAGCTGCAAATGCTATTACTGATGAACTTATAAAAGAAACCGTAGATTTAAGTAGCTTGCCTATCAAGATAGTCAGAAACAGAACTTATGATGTTGTTGGAGCATCTGATTTGTGCATTGTTGCCTCTGGAACCGCTACTCTGGAAACAGCAATTATAGGCACGCCTCTTATGATTGTATATCAAGCAAACTGGCTTACTAGACAGCTTTCAAAATATATAATTGAATCTGAAAATATAGGAATGCCGAATGTTATTGCAGGTAAGCGTATCGTTCCTGAATTTATACGTGAAACTTTTTATGCACCTTATATGGCTTCTGAAGCAATAGAAATTCTTACTAACGAAAATAGGCGTAAGCAGATTAAATCAGATTTAATGTCTGTAAAGGCTCAACTTGGTGAGCCTGGCGCGGATGAACGCGTTGCTGAGTATGTTTTTAAACAACTACAGGAGCTTAATAACGCATGAAGCTGGGTAAAAGCACAAAAGTTATTAAAAGATTATTTATATATAGCCGCCCAATGTGGTGGATATGTATAATAGGTATGGTTTGTAGTGCTATTGCTGCTGCATGTACTATTTGGCCTGCTTATATTATGAAAGATATTGTTAATAAGGTTTTTATAGCTGCAAGAGATAATCCAAGCGTTGAAAATACCAATCTTATTAACTGGTTGGCATGGTCTGTGGTTGTTGTAATGCTTATAAAAGGCGTTGCAAGCTTTTTTGCTCAATATTCAATGGCTTACTTGGGCCAAAAGGTCTTAAAAGATATAAGGTCTGAATGTTTTGATAAACTTTCAAGACTTTCGCTTTCTTTTTATGAAACTCAACGTACAGGCGATTTAATGAGCAGAGTTACTTCAGATGTTTCTGTTTTGCAAACTATAGTTAACGATGCAATCAGGTTTGTTTCCGATGCTGTTCAGCTTGTGGGATTTTGTGGATATATTTTTTATTTGCATTGGAAATTGGCAATAATGTCTATTGTTATTGCTCCTGTTATAGGCGTAACCATAAAAAAATTTGGTAAGAAAATGAAATCCATAGGAACTAGCACTCAGGGAAAAATTGGTGAAGTTTCTACCGTTTTGCAAGAGTTTGTTACAGGGATAAAGGTAATAAAATCTTTTACTCTAGAATCATTATTCAAAAATAGGTTTGAAAACTCAAATGGCGCAAGCTTTAAAGAAATTATGAGAGGAAATAAAATAAGTTGCGCTACAACTCCTGTTATTGAATTTGTTAATTCTTGTGGAATGGCTTTAATCTTTTGGTATGGCGGTAGAGAAGTAGCTGCTGGAAGAATAGATCCTGGACAAATAGTCAGTTTCTTAGTTGCTTTGGTTGGCTTATTTACGCCTATAAGAGACTTATCTCGAATGAGTAACAGCTTAGCGTTAGCTTGTGGAGCTGGCGAAAGAGTCTTTGAAATTATTGACAAAGAAGAAGAAATAAAAGAAATTGAAAAACCCGTTGTGCTTGATAAATGCAAAGGGTCTGTTGAATTTGAAAACGTTACATTTTATTATGACGTTTTGAGAATGAAAAGCGTATATGATGAAGCTGGTGAAGTAAAAAAGATTGAGTCAGACGAAAAGATACATGTCTTAGATAATGTAAACTTTAGCGTAAAGCCAGGAGAAGTAATTGCTTTAGTTGGACCTTCTGGTGCAGGTAAATCAACTTTTGTAAACTTAATACCAAGATTTTTTGATGTAAAAAGCGGAAGTATTAAAATAGACGGCGTTGATGTTAAAAATATGGGTTTTGTTAATATGAGGAGTTTTATTGCTATGGTTCCTCAAGAAACAATGCTGTTTTCTGGAACTATAGAAGAAAACATAAAATTTGGCAAACTTGAAGCTACTCATGAAGAAGTTGTAGAATCAGCTAAAAAAGCAAATGCCCATAATTTTATAATGGAACAGCCTAATGGTTATGATACTGTATTGGGGGAAAGAGGAATAAACCTTTCTGGTGGGCAGGCACAGCGTGTTGCTCTTGCTAGAGCTTTCCTTAAAGACCCAGCAATACTTATTCTAGATGAGGCAACAAGTGCTCTGGATTCAGAAACAGAACAACTCATAAAGGATTCATTAAGTAGGCTTATGAAAGGCAGAACAACATTTATGATAGCTCATAGGCTTTCTACTGTTGTTGACGCAGACAGAATAGTTGTAATTAATGGAGGTAAGATAGCAGAAGAAGGTAAACATGCTGATTTATTGAAACTTAATGGAATTTATGCTCAGCTTTATAAATCACAGTATGGAGAACATGCTGAATGAGAGTTATTAGTGAGTATGATAAAAAAATAGCTAACCTGATTCTTCCTGGAGATTCAAGGTTGGAAGACCCATTTTATTCTGCAATGTTGCGAATAAAGTTTATGCTTGCATCTTTGGCTTTAGTTTCGTTAAAAAGCTTTATTAAAGTTGAAGTTGTAGGATGGCATGAATTTGTTGAGAATAAAAAGCATGATTTCCCTTATGTTCTGGCGATTTGGCATGGTTCTTTACCTTTGCCTATTATGGAATGTAGAGGGCTTCCTTATGCTGTGATGGACTCTCCTTCTGCTGATGGAGACTTGCTTTTAAAACTGTTTAACTTTTTTGGCTACTATACTGTTAGAGGCTCATCTCACAAACGTAGCGTAGCTGGATTGTTAGAGCATATAAAAGCTGTTAAGAAAAATGGATTAGGAGCTACTTCTGTTGATGGCCCCAAAGGACCAGAGAAACAAACAAAACCTGGAATTGTGATGTTATCTAAGAAAACGGGAGCAAAAATAGTTGCTATAGGTTGTGCGTTTTCTAATTGCTATACATTAAAAAGGTCGTGGGATCACGCAAGATTCCCTTTGCCTTTTTCTAGAGCTGTTTTATACGCAAGCGAACCGTTTGAGTTAGATAAAAATATGAATATTGATGATGCTTGTAAGTTTGTGAATGATAAAATAATAGAAGCTCACGATCAAGCTGAAAAGTATCTTAAACAGAATTTAAGAAAGTAATTACGAAGGTGAATTATATTATGAGCGAAAAGAAAAAGTTGCTAATAGTTGCTGGAGAAACTTCTGGTGACTTTTATGCCGCTTCGCTTATAAATATTTTGCAGCAGCACGGTGAATTCGATATATATGCTATCGGAGGAAACCAAACTAAACAGTGCGGCGTAAATATGCTATATGACAGTTCTAATTGGGCTGCCATAGGCATTTTTGAATCTGTAAAACAGGTTCCTAAACTTATTTTTGTATACAATAGATTAAGACAATTCTGTAAAAAAGAACATCCTGATTTAGTTATTTTGGTAGATTATCCTGGTTTTAATATGCGAATAGTTCACATGGCAAAATCCATGGGTATTCCAACTTTATATGTATTCCCGCCTAGTAAATTTGCTGTAGATCCAACTTCTGTTAAGGATGCAGCGGAATCTATAACAAAAGTAGCAGCAAATTTTGCTTCTACATACGAAGTATATAAATCAGCAGGTGCAGATGTTGAATTTGTTGGTCATCCTTTAATAGATAATGCTGTTCCAGAATTAACTCCAGAACAAACCTGTGAAAAATATGGTTTGGATAAGAATAAGCCTGTAATTTCTTTATGTCCAGGTTCGAGATTCAGCGAACTTACCCAAATGCTTCCTGTCATGCTTGAAGCTGGGAAAATTATTCACCAAAAATATCCTGAATATCAATTTGTAGTTCCTGTAATTAAAACAGATGGTGAAGAAGTTTTTGGAATAAATAAAAATGTATTGCGCAAGCAGCTTGCAGATAGCGGTTTACCCGTTGTTCTTGCAGAAGGCAAAATATATGACATTATGAATTTGTCTAAAATATTGCTTATATGCTCTGGTACTGCTACTCTTGAAGCTAGTTATGTTGGTACGCCAATGATTATCTGTTATAAAGTGTCATTCTTTACAGAAATACAAGCTAGATTATTCTATAAATTGCCCGAATATATTGGTTTACCAAGTTTAATTTTAAAGCGTAACGTAACTCCAGAGCTTGTCCAACATGATTGTACTCCTCAAAAACTTGCAAAAGAAGCTTTTGAGCTTTTAGAAAACAAAGAAAAATATGATGCTCAAATAAAAGATTTTAAAGAAATTAGAGAGCATTTGGGAAAACCAGGCGTATTAAAGCGTGTTGCTGGAATGATATTTAAGCTTCTTAAAATAGAAAATAAAAATGTTTCGGAAGAAACAAAGCCATGAGTATTATTGAGCAGACTGCTTTTTCTTTATCAACAGCTATTTGCAAGTTGCCAGAAAAATCAGCTGGCGCACTGGGGCTTGCAATCGGTTTAATAAGTTGGAAACTAGCTTCTAAAGAACGAGAAAGAATAGAAAATAACATAGATAGAGTTTATAATAGGCTTCAAANNCTTTGCGCTAGTTACGATTGAACTTTTAAGATATCCAATTTTAAGCCCTAATGACTTAGATAAACGGTTTAAATTTTTTGGTTATGAAAATATAGAAAAAGCAGAAATAAAAGGAAAAGGCGCAATACTAGCTCTTCCGCATATTGGAAATTGGGAGTATCTTGGCGCAGCACTTGTTAATAGAGGCTGTAAGCTTCACTCTTTTTATTTAGACCAAAAGAACGGAAGTGTAGGAGCTGTATTAGATCATTTCAGAAAATATTCAGGAATAATACTCCATGATCGTGATAGAGGCGGTGTTAAAGCTTTAAAAGCACTGAAAAATAACGAAATGCTTGGAATGATTACAGACCAAGATGGAAATAGTAATGGGGTTTATACTGATTTTCTTGAGCACTGGGTAAGTATGCCAGCAGGTCCAGCTAATTGGAGCTTAAAAACAGGAGCGGCACTTATTCCTCTTTTTGCATTACGCAGAGGATTTACATTTAATTATGACGCTTATATATTGCCAGAATTTGATGAAGAATCAATGCTGGCAAAGAACGAAAGAGTAATGTCTAGAACAGTAAAACTTACAAAATGGATGGAAGACATTATTTTAAAGTATCCTCATCAATACTTATGGTTTTATGATAGATTTAAACCTAGACATGAAGGATATTTAATGACAAATATAACGCCTAATGAACAAATGTGGCATGGATCAACAAGATATGCAGAGTAAAACAGCTTTAAATCTTTATCGTGTTTCTTATGGAATGGTCTCGGCTATAACAGCTGCTTATTCGGTGTATGCTTTAAACAGAGCAAAACGCATAAAAGAAGGTTTTATTGATTATCTTGGATTAGTTGAGCCGTTAAAAAATGAAAATAAAGGTCCTGTTTTTTGGGTTCATGGCGTATCTATGGGTGAATCTCTGGTAGCAATATCCTTTGCTAGCGAGTTGAAAAAAAACTTTCCTAATTCTCAAATTGTTTTTACAACAACTCATCCAGATGTCTATGCAAACATTAAAAAGAGAAGAATAGCAGAATCTGTAGCGTATTTCCCGTTAGATAATTATTTTTCAATGAAAAGAATATTTGAAAGATGGAAACCTTCTGCTGTTTTTGTAGCAGAAACAGATTTTTGGCCCGAATTTTCATGGCGTTGTAAGAGCGAAAATATTCCGCTTTTCTTAATAAATGGCAGAATAAGTGAAAAAATAGAAAATTTTTATAGCAAAATGCCTAATTTTTCTGAAATAGTGTTTGGCTCATACTCTTTATTTGTAGTTCAGTCGTCTATAGATAAAGCAAGATTAATTAAATTGGGCGTAAAAGATGAAAAAATAGAGGTAGCTGGTAATATCAAAGCTGATTTATTAACAGGTACTAAAGCTGTATCAGAAGATATTATAGAATGGAAAGGCGAATCTAAATGCGTTGTTTTGGGTTCATTGCATCCATCTGAATACGAAATTTTAAAATCTGTGATTATTGACAGAAATGAAAAAATAGTGTTGGCACCAAGAAATTTATCAAATGCAAATATTTGGTATAAAGATTTAACTAAATTAGGCATAAAGACGTGTTTACGCAGTAAAATAGAAGACGAAGCAAAGGTTTTGGTTTTAGATACTATGGGTGAACTAGCTTCTATTTATTCTTTGGCTGATGTTGCATTTATTGGCGGAAGCATAGATGAAAAAGTTGGTGGACATAACCCACTAGAGATAATTCAACAAAATGTTCCGCTTCTGTGCGGAAAAAACTGTCGTAATTTTGCAGATATAATAGGTGAACTTCAAAATGTTGATGGAATCGAAATAGTTCATGATTCTCAAAGTATGAAAACAGTTATAGACAAAATACTAAACAATAAAGAGTTATCGAATAATATGACTAAAAATGCTAATATGGTTTTACAGAACAATAAAGGCGCAATTCTCAAAACAATGAATTTAATAAAAAAAGTTCTAAATAGGTAATTATAAATGGAGTCTAAAGTGCAAGATTTTAAAGAATTTATTGAAAAAAATATTGTCATATTTGATGGAGCAATGGGAACGCGTTTGTATGAAAAAGGCGTTTTTATTAACAGAGTTTATGACGAGTTAAATCTATCTCAGCCAGCATTGATTAAAGAAGTTCATCAGGAATATATAGATGCAGGCGCAATGGTTATAGAAACCAACAGCTTTGGAGCAAATCGTTTTAAATTGGCTCCACATGGTCTTGATGGCAAAGTAAGAGATATTAATCTTAAGAGTGTTGAAATAGCACGTGAAGCAGCTGGAAACAATGTTTGGGTTGCGGGTTCAATAGGTCCTTTAGGTGTTAAACTGGCTCCATTAGGAACAGTCTCAGAAAAAGAAGGCGCTGCTGTTTTTGGAGAACAGGCACAGGCTTTGCTTGATGGCGGCGTTGATCTTCTTATATTAGAAACTTTTTTCGACTTAAATGAAATTCATTGCGCTTTAAAAACGATAAGAAGACTAACAGATAAGCCTATTATTGCGTCTATGGCCATAGACGATGATGAAGAAAATATTACAAAAAACGTAGAAAAAATTGTTAAAAACTTAGAATTATGGGGCGCTGATATAATTGGTCTTAATTGTTCTGTAGGACCGCAAATAATGTTTGAAGCTATGGAAAAAATGCGTTCAATGACCAATAAGCCTCTCATTGCTCAACCAAACGCAGGGCTTCCTAAAATGGTAGGTGGACGTTCCATTTATTTATGTAATCCTGAATATTTTGGTGAATACGCTAGAAGGTTTATTCAGCTAGGCGTACATATTGTAGGCGGTTGCTGTGGAACTACTCCAGAGCATATTAAGTGGGTAGCAAATACTGTTAAATCATTGACTCCTGGTGGAAAAAAAGCTGTTTATGAAATTATACAGAAATCTGAAAACGAAGAAATTAACGCTGTAAAAGTTATTCCTCTTGAAGAAAGATCTGCATTAGGTAAAAAATTGGCGTTAGGACAATTTGTTGTAACAGCAGAACTTACAGCACCAAAAGGTTTTGATCCAACAAAAGTATTAAAAAGCGCACAAGAATTAAAGGAAATAGGCGTAGATGCCGTTAATATTCCAGATGGACCTAGAGCTTCTGCTAGACTGTGTTCTTTGGCAACAGCTTCTTTAATAAATGAAAAAGTTGGAATTGAAGTAAATTTACATTTCTGCGGAAGAGACAGAAATATTATCGGTTTGCAGTCAGATATGCTTGGCGCTTATGCTTTAGGTTTGCGTAACGTTCTTTGTATTACAGGTGACCCACCTAAAGTTGGGAATTATCCACAGGCAACTGCTGTATTTGACGTTGATTCTATTGGTTTGGTGCAAATGATACAGCGTCTTAACAGAGGTTACGATTTGGCTAATAACTCTATAGGAAAACCAACTGCTTTTGTTTGTGGGGTTGGCTTAAATCCTGGCGCTATTGATATGGAATTAGAAATAAGTCGATTTGAGCAAAAGGTTCGTGCTGGAGCCGAATTTGCTGTAACTCAACCTGTTTTTGATATTGAATTATTGCAAAAATGTATGGAAAGGGTTAAATGTTTTGGAATCCCTGTCTTTGCAGGTATATGGCCTTTAGCAAGTCTTAAAAATGCTGAGTTTATGAATAATGAAGTTCCTGGAGCTTCTGTTCCAAACCATATTATGGAGCGTTTGAGAAAAGCTGGTTCAATAGAAGCTGAAAGAGAAATTGGCATTGCTGTGGCTAGAGAAATGCTTGCAGAGGTTAAAAATATTGTAAATGGCGTTCAATTAAGCGTTCCGTTTGGTAAAACTGAAAATATTCGCAAAATTGTTGATGTAATTGGGCTTTAATGGAGATAATTATGAACTTGGAAGCTGTAAACGAATTTAAAAATATATTAGACCAACGTATTTTAATATATGACGGTGCAATGGGAACTAAACTTATTGCAAAAGGGCTTACAAGCCAAAACTACGGTGGAAAAGACGGTTGCAGCGAAGCTCTTAATTTATTTAGTCCAGAAGTAGTTAAAGAAGTTCATAAAGACTATATTAATGCAGGCTGTGATGTAATAGAAACAAACACTTTTGGCGGAACCAGAATAACTCTTAAGGAATATGGGTTAGCAGATAAAGTGAGAGAAGTTAATACAGCGGCTGTTAAAATTGCTAAAGATGCTATTGCAGAAGCTGCTAACGGTAGACGTATTTTTATTGCTGCTTCCATAGGACCAACATCACAACTTCCTTCATTAGGCGCCATAACCTTTGATGATATGGCAGCAGCTTATACAGAACAATTTGAAGCACTGTTTGACGCAGGCATTGATATATTACAAATTGAAACATGCCAAGATTTACTTCAAATAAAATCTGCTTTATATGCTGCTGAAAACATATTTGAAAAGCGTAATTGGAGATGTCCAGTAGTTGTTTCCGTAACTCTTGAATCGAACGGTAAAATGCTTGTTGGAACTGATTTAACAGCAGTTGCCGCAACTTTAGAACCTTATGAATTTGTGGATATGCTTGGAATAAATTGTTCTACTGGTCCGTTAGAAATGGTAAGGCATGTAGCGCTATTATCTAAATGCTGGAAAAAGGCTATTGGCGTTATGCCTAATGCGGGATTGCCTGATTTGGTTGATGGAAAACCAGTATATAGCATGACACCAGAAGAATTTGCCAGTTATCACGTAAAATTTGTAACTGAATATGGATCCAATATGGCAGGTGGCTGTTGCGGAACAAATGAAAAGCATTTAAAAGCTGTTGTAGAAGCGCTTAAAAACATAAAACCCACAAAGCGTGTTTTATTAGATGAAAATGTGAAAGTTTCAAGCATGTTTTCAGCGGTTGATATGCGGCAATTCCCTGCTCCTACGCTTATTGGTGAACGAACTAACACAAATGGCGCAAAGAAGTTTAGAGACTATTTAGCAAACGAAGATTTTGACGGAATGACCGCAATGGGCAAAGAACAGGTAAAAAATGGCGCTCATTTGGTTGATTTGTGCGTTGCATTCGCTGGGAGAAATGAAGTAAACGATTTAAAGCGTCTTGTTCCAATGTTTGCATTACAGGTAAATTTGCCTTTGGTTATAGATTCAACTTCTCCAGAAGCTATAGAAACTGCTTTAAAACTTCATGGCGGAAGATGTGTAATTAATTCTGTTAACTTTGAAGATGGCGGTGAACGTTTATATAAGATCGCAAAAATAGCAAAGAGATTTGGAGCATTACTTATTTGTTTAACTATAGACGAAGAAGGTATGGCAAAAACGGCAGAGAAAAAATATGCTATTGCAAAAAGACTACGCAACGTATTATGTGATGAACTTGGTTTTAAAGAAAGTGATTTAATTTTTGATCCTCTGACTTTTACGGTTGCAGGTGATGCCGAAAGTAGAAATGCTGCTGTAGAAACCTTAAAGGCTCTTAAACTTATTTCTGAAAATATGCCTCAAGCTAATACCGTTCTTGGACTAAGCAACGTTTCTTTTGGTTTAAAAGCTGCTTCTAGAGAAATATTAAATAGTGTTTTTGTTGTAGAAGCTGTTAAAAATGGTTTAAAATCTGCTATTATTAATCCAGCAAAGATTATTCCTGTTAATACTATTCCAGAAGATATTAAAGAGTTAGCTTTAAATCTTATTTATAATAAGAATAATGATGGGTCTGACCTTATGAAGTTTATGAAAGCGTTAGAAGGTCAGAACTCTGTATTGGGCAAAAAGGATATAACTGTTTTGCCATTAGAAGAACAATTAAAAACAAAAGTTGTGGAAAGCGATGCTTCTGGACTTTCAGAGATAATTGAAAACCTTGTTAAGACTAAAAGTGCTGAAGATATTGTTAATAATATTATTTTGCCTGCTATGAAAGAAGTTGGCGATTTGTTTGGAAGTGGAGTTTTGCAACTTCCATTTGTTTTACAATCGGCTGAAATAGTTAAAAAGTCTGTTGATTTATTAAAACCTTATATGAAGAAAAACTGCGACAAGAGTGAAAATAAATTTATTCTTGCAACAGTTGCTGGCGATGTTCATGATATTGGTAAAAATCTTGTAAATATAATGGTTTCTAATAATGGTTTTGAAGTTATAGATTTAGGAATAAGAGTTGATATTGATACAATGATAAAATCCGCTCAAGAACATGGGGTAAATATGATTGGAATGAGCGGTTTGTTGGTTCGTTCAACTGTTATAATGAAAGAAAATCTGGAAGAACTTAATCGAAGAAACTTTTTACCAGATGTAATATTAGGCGGCGCCGCTTTAACGGAAGATTATGTTGAAAAAGAATTAAAGCCTATGTATAAGGGTAGGGTTTTTTATGCGGCCGATGCCATAGATACAGCAAAGATTCTTATGCAACTTGTCGAGGAAAAAAAAAACAGGCAAGCGAAATAGTTAATAGTCAAATAAGAAAAAGGCGAATACTGCCTGTTCCAACAAATGAAATAGCAGGAAACGCTAATAGACAACAATTTATGAAAAATACAGAAAAAATTGTTTTACCATTTATTGGCGTAAAAGAAGTAGAAATTGAAAGCGGTAATCTGTTTACGTTACTCTCTCATAAGGTTGTTTATGAAGCTAGATGGGGGTTTAAAAAAGGTAAGCTTTCTGATGATGAGTATAAAAATGTAATAGAGAAAACTGCTTCTCCTTTATTAGCAGAGTTTATTGATAAAATTCAGAAAGAAAAACTTTTGCAGACTCATGGAACAATTGGTTTATTCAAGTGTGTTTCAGAAGGTGATAAGATATTTGTTTTAGAAGAAGCGGGTTTAGTTATAGGTGAATTTGATTTTCCTAGACAAAAGAAAACGCCTTATTTATGCTTATCGGATTTTGTTTCAGAAGATGGCAATGATGTTATTGCTTTTTGGTCTGTAACAGTTGGTAATAAATATCATGAGGAAACAAAAAAGCTTTATGAGAGTGGTAATTATAGGAATTATCATCTTTTACATGGATTAGGCGCTGAACTTGCTGATTGTGGAGCAGCATGGCTTCACCGACTTATTCACAGAGAGCTTTTTCCTTATAAACTTTTAACAGATAATAAACCAATGGGTTGCAGATATTCGTTTGGATATCCTTCATGTCCTGAATTAAAAAATCAAAATGAATTAATGCGTTTGCTTGGCGGCGAAAATAAAACAAGAATCAAACTAACTGAAAACTATATGATGGTTCCAGAACTTTCAGTTGCAGGTTTTATTTTGTTTAATAAGAATGCAAGATACTTTGTTCTATAAGGAATATTAAAAGTGGATAAAATCAAAGAAAATAAAATATTAGCAATGTTACAAAAACCAGTTGAAATCTTTGCTGNNAGGCGATTTAAAAAAATAGACGCTCTTGAAATTAGCAATCTCATGAATAAAAACAGATCTTTTCTTGTAAAATGGTTACAGCCTCAGCCTGAAATATTAACTTTAGATTATATTTTTGCTATTATAAAAGATGACCATAAGCAAGCTAGACTTGGAAATAGATTGGATTTAGGATTATTCGACAGTATATCTGAAAAATTATTGGGAAAAATAGCTCTTCATTCAGTTGACTATGGTATACAGCGTTCTGCTTATATTTCATACTGGCTTGATGAAAAAGAGCAGGGTAAAGGCTATATGACAGAAGCGCTGGCTACTTTAATCTCTTTTGCTTTTGAAGAAGCAGGATTACATAGAATTAATCTAAAAATAGGTATCGAAAACGAACCTTCTTTAAAACTTGCTAAAAAACTAGGTTTTATCAAAGAAGGTATAGAAAGAAAGTCTTTATTTATAGATGGCAAATGGCGTGATTCCGTTATTTTGGGAATGTTAGACGAAGAATACGATAAGTTTGCTGATGAATGGATAGATAAAGGCTATCTTGGAGTCTAATTTCTTTTGCTTATTGAGCTATTTCTGTATTTACTGTGAATAGCTCTTCAGATGGTCTGTCAGGATAATGAGCAGTAAAACGGTAAATGCCTCGTGGTTCTTTTAGTATTTCAATACCGCCACCTACACTGTTTGCATAAGCTGGACTCATTCCTATATCTATAGATACTAATCGCTTATCTTTGGCGTATATAGTGCCCTTTGAACCTAAAGCGCCTATTGTGTGTCCAAATATAACGCCTTTTATACCAAATGTTTTTAAATTACGACTAACAAGAATGTCGTCATCCCACCATTTTCTGTTCCACAATACATCATTGTGGCTCATGAAAATGCCTTTTGAAAAATCGCCTTTTGTTATACATTCTTTAAATTCCTCGGCTATAGCTGTTTTTGTTGTGGGTTTATTGCATATCCCACCATGTACAAACATATAACCGTTTACTATAGCAAAAAGCGGAAGATTGCGAATCCAAATACCATATTTACCTTTTTCTGATATAGCTTCATGGAAATCTAATCCGTCGTTAGTAAATGAAACTATTGTGTTTATATAATTTTGACGTTTAACAGGGTCTTTGCGTGTTTTTGACCAATATTCAATTTGACCGCTTAAAAGCATAGCTTCATGGTTGCCTATTGTTGCTATAACTCGTCCACCTGCTTTTAAAGCTTTTTCTTGTAAATCTATTACAGAATCATAAACTTGTTTTGTGTATTTCCCTCTATCTGTAAAGTCACCAGTAAAGACTAATACGGTTTTACCACCTATCCAGTCAAATCTGAATTTTTCAGTTTTAGAAAGTGTTGCAACTTTTAAAACTCTAAGACTATTGCTTAATTCATCGAAAGCGCCATGAATATCGCCTATAGCGCAAACACGATTAGCGTTTTCCACTACAACNNTCCCAATCACGATTATATGCAAATAATTGTGATGAACATAAAAGCGTAATAACAAAAATAGTTAATTTTAATAATTTCTTCATGTTTTTTCCTTACCAGTTATCATTTGCTTTTTCGGTAACGCCAGCAGGATAGAAGTAAATAATTTTGTTATTCATGTCTACGCCCCAGTCACGCCCTGCTTTCTGGGCAATAATATCAAGCAATTCGTCTAAAGTAATATCTTCTTCTTCTATTGAGACAGTATATGAATCTGCTTCGCTAGGAAGACCTTCAATTTTAAACGGATCTTCTGCTTCTTGTGAATAAATACCGACAGCATGTTCTAATAGTGTTGAGGCATCATAGTCTTCGCATTGCCATGATTTCATAACCATAAAAATTGCAGAGCTTGTATCTTTTGGAAAAACTGTAATTGAACCTGAATCGTCTGTATCTACTACTTGAGGCGTTTCTGTAGTAATTATAGGAGGTTCAACTGTTTCTGAACTCTGGTTTCCTTGTTCAGCTACTTTAGAAGGAGCTGGAATGTCTCCTTGCTCTAAATTCTGATAGTCGGTTCTTGGTTGAAGTCCATTTTCTTCATTTTGAATTTTGATACTGTCAAAATCGTCATTAGGTTCATTATCAGCAACATTAGCTGGTAACTGTATTAACGATTGGGGGTCATTTTGCATTTTAGGTGNNACTCTGTTTGGGTCGAGTGGTTTTACCACATTTGGATTTCGCCTTGCAGGTCTTTGATTTGTGTTTGTTTGAGGTGTCTGTTGCGAAGTGGTTGTGCTTGTTTGAGTATTAGTTTGAGTTTTTGGTTTTTGCTGTGAATTATAATTTCTTTGGTTATTATTTTTAGGTTGCTCTATTATTTGCCCAGGCATAGGAAGTATTAATCCGGAATTATCTATTCCTAGTAGTATGGAATTTGTTAATACAAATATGCAAGAAGCATACAAAAGATTTAATTTCATATTTTTCTCCGGAGTTACACTAAAAAATAATAGCACCATTAAGCAATTATAACTTAATATTCACTGAATGTCACTTTTTTTAGACTAATACAATACTGTGAAGTTCCATTTATTTTTTATTCTAACGTCCATTGCAAATTTCATTCATTTGTTCTCTAAATTTTGTAGCGCCACCATTTGCAGGGTGTCTTACTTTTAAATGCTCTATATTGGCCATATTAAGACATAAAGAAGCTTTTTCTCCTATAGCTATTATATGCTGAGGTTGAATTAATTCTATTGCTTTTAACAGTATTTCAAGTCCGACTTTTAGTTCTTTGTCTGTAGGAGTGCGATTAGACAACATTCCTTTAGCAGGTTGATAGGGGTGCCATGGAAAAGCGTTCCAAATTAAAAATTCATAAGGATTTACGTTATGAGACAACATACATTGCCAAACCATTGTTGCAGTAGGTTCGTTAAATCCGTCTGCTTTTACGCTTTCTTTGCTAGTTCTGCATGGTTGAATAGATGTAAATACTTGTTCTGGATATAAGCCTTTATGTTTGGCTTTTCCTAAGAGTATGCGTTCAGACATCATTGCAATGCCAGAAAAATGACCACCTTGGTATCCTAGCGCTTCACCAGAAAGAAGATATTTAACTTTGCCTAATCTCTCTGAAATGTAGGCTTTCAGTTGATGCTGTCTTATCTCGTAGGCATTGCTGTAGTCATCATTTACAGGATCGTTGTGCCACCATGGGTTAAAAACAGCGCCTGCTGGAGATTCTCTTATTAGGTCTAAAAAATCATCAATAGTAAATTTTTTCATGATAATTATGATAATAGGAAAATTTTTAAAATCAAGGGTTAATTTTTCTTGGCATTTTGCCGATATTACGAGTGGAAAAGGCAAATAAACGGAGATAAATATGCTGGCAAACACATTGAAAAAATATAATACTACTTTTTTATGCTTGTTTTTTTTGTTTGTTATAAATTCAGCATTGTTTGCTCAGGCTTCCGTTAGAATTAAAGATATTTCTACGCTAAGCGGGAATCGTGAATACCAGCTAATTGGTTATGGTTTGGTAACAGGTCTAAATGGAACTGGCGATAAAAGTGAAATGAGCATAGAAATGATTCGAGGTATGTTCAGAAATTTAGGAATGGAGCTATCAGACTCTCAGGTTGCTTCAAAAAATTCAGCCGCTGTTATAGTTACTTCTATGCTTCCAGGCTATGGAAAACCAGGGGAAACATTAGATATCACTATTAGCTCTATTGGTGATGCAAAAAGCTTGCAGGGTGGAGTGCTTCTTCCAACTATGTTAAAAGCAAACGATGGAAATACATATGCTGTAGCTCAAGGACATTTATCTGTTGGTGGATTTGAAAGCACTTCTGGCGGTGGAGCAAGAGGCGTTCAAAAAAATCACTTAACAGTAGGGCATATCCCACAAGGCGCAACAATAGAAAGAGGCGTCGACGACGTTTTTGCACGCAGTGGAAAATTTAGTATATTGCTTCAAGAAAAAGATACTATTCTTTCACGTAAGGTTAAAGAGGCGATTGATAATCGTTATGGAAGCGGTTGGGCAGTTATAAAGAATCCTGGTCAGGTCGAAGTAACGATTCCTAGAGCGTTATCAGATGACCCTGTTAGTTTTGCAGCCAATATAGAAAACTTAACTTTAAAAATTGATGAACCCAATAGAGTTGTCATAAACGAAAGAACCGGAACCGTAATAGTTGGAAATAATGTTAGAATAAGCAAAATAGCTATATCTCACAATGGAATAAAAATAAACGTTGGCGATGGTAATGGACAAAATGCAGGTAAAACAGGTAGTTTGGTAAATGTTGAAGGCGAAACAACAGTTGATGACTTGGTTACAGCATTAAACGCCATTGGGGCAACTCCTAAAGATTTAATAGCCATTTTTGAAGCTATTAACGCTTCTGGCGCACTACATGGCGAGTTAAAAATAATGTGATAAAAGTTATCTTTTTGTTGATTTCTTATTAAAAAAAATAATTGATAGATACTACTTAAAACCTTTGAACACGCTGCATACCAGAAGTAAACTTTTATAAATTTTATATTTTTTGTAATAGTTTAATAGCTTAGATTTTGTAGATTAAACTATTGTATCTTGTATTTAAAAACAGTAAGCAATTAAAGTTGAAAAAAAAACTATGTATGTTACACTTGATTTATCTTTGTTAAGGAGATAAATATGGATCAGGAAACTCTTAATTGGATATTTATNNNNGAAAAACCTCTTCCAAACAAGGAAGAAGAAGAAAATAAAAAATTACAAAAATAATTTATTTTTTTTGTTGACATTAAATTTATTTGTGGTATTATAAATTTTACCACCTCGGTGGTGAGGTTCAAAAAGAAC
>LXOW01166687.1_pt1 | contig 19688 bp, 13 predicted proteins | sample 1368591 | NCBI WGS metagenome assembly LXOW01 (sample SAMN04884650, study PRJNA319009) | bovine gut metagenome | isolation source: Cow rumen | host: Bos taurus | place: Italy: Legnaro (PD) | collected 2014-07-09
CCTACCAGTCAACAGAACTGAACGGCGGCAGGGGCAGGCCGCTGTCGGTGACCACATTGGCGCCGGCGGGCCAGTTGTGCCAGGCATAGCGCACGGCAACGGGCGAAGGGACTTCGGGCGAAGAAACCAGAATATCATTCGTCCCCCATTCTATCTGGGCCGATGCCGGATGCCACACACGGTCTTCTCCGGCCACTTCGAAGCCGCCCAACACCAGCTGTTCCTGCGGGCCGTGGATGCGCCAGCAGTCGCCTATTTTGGACACGCCGTTGAAACGGACGCGGGCGACAGAGCCCTCCGGTACCCAGGACTTATAAGTAGGAGTAAGCGGCAATCCCTCAACGCCATAGTCATTGGCCAAAGCCAGCCAGGCCAGGCGCTCCCCCACTTCTTTCTTATAGGGCGGATGGATGCAATCCCTGTGGCCGATGTCTGTAGTGGCCGCTACAGCGGAATGCGGCAGCAGCGAAGGAATGCGGTACTGGTTTTCGACCAGCCGGGGCAGTTTGCAGCCGTCGGGTTCACCGTAGGAATAAGGTGCAATCTGAACCAGATAATACGGCATGTCGGGATTCTCCCACAGGGCACGCCACTCGTTTACCATGGAAACGGAAATACGGGGGTAATCTGAAGGATTGTCCAAATTGGCTTCTCCTTGATACCAGATAAAGCCGCGGGCCGCAAAGCGCCGCAGCGGATAAATCATACCGTTGAAGAGCTGCCCGGTATGAACCTCCTCCCAGTACAGCGTTTTGGAAAAGGCCACGTCGATGCCGGGAGTGTTCTCCAGTGCCTGAACACTGAGCCAGGCTTCGATGGGAGTCCCTCCCCAGTCGCTGGCGATGAGGCCGACGGGCACGCCGGGCATGAACTGCGACAGGGTCTTGCCGAAATGATAGGCCGTTGCACTGAAACCGCGGAGCGTCTGCGGTGTGCTCTTCTGCCAGTTGCCGCTGCAGTCTTCCTGCGGCGTGTCGGCATTGTTGCGCGCCACGGTGAACATACGGATCAAAGGGGTGGAAGCCGCATCCCGGATGGTCTCATAGGCACCCGCTACGCGCTGATGATCCCAGCCACCCAGGGGCATTTCCATATTGGACTGACCGCTGCAGATCCACACTTCGCCAATAAGGATATCCTGCAGGAAAACGCCATCCTTGTCATCGACAATCAGGATGTTGTACGGACCTCCGGCTTCCGGTGTGTGAATCCTCACCGACCAGTTGCCGTCTTTGTCCGGCTTGGTCTTATACGCCGTATTGTCCCAAGAAGCGGTCACTTTTACATAAGAACCCGTGGTGCTGCCCCAGAGGGTCACCTCCGTCTTCTGCTGCAGCACCATCCCGTCTCCCAGCAGGGCGGGAAGGGTGATCTTGGCTTGTGCCAGGCAGGCGCACAAAAGAGCTACTGCCAATATTATCAGTTTCTTCATTCTTTCGCAAAGATAGCAAAACTTTGCGCTGGAAGGATGAACGTGGTGCCGGAAACGGCCTGTTTCTCTAAAGCGGTGCGGAAAGTCTGCAGGCTGTACCCTTCGGCCTCAACAGGCAGTGAAAGCTTCACCACATGTTCGCCCGAGCCCCAGTTCACCAGAGCTACCGAACAAGAGCCGTCGGGCAGGATGGCCGCTACGCCCGCCACCTGTGCCGGCAGCGCGCCTTCCAATTTCATGATGCGGCTTCCCGCCGGGAAATGCCTGCACATAAGACTCCATGTATAGTACCAGGGGCGAATTTCCTCCTGCGAAGCATCGCCGAAAACCGTACCGCCCAGAATATTCCACATACCCCAAAGTTTGATGTCTTCCGTGCGGCCTGAGTCCCCGTTGGAATGCATGGCGTCGTCCAGCATCCAGGCGGCAGCGCCCGAGAAGCCGGCGTTCATCACGCTCATCAGCAGCAGCGGCATATCCAGGGCATAAAATTCATCGTACACCAGCATATTGCAGTCGCTTCCCTTGGTGAAAGGATGCCCCTCCACCCGCTTCCAGTACTCCTGGGCCAAGGTCGAATCGGCCGCGTCGGAAAAGTACTTGTATCCGGCCTCACCCAGGATGATGGGCTTGTCGGCGGCCAGCGCCTTCAAGCGGGAGAGAGTCTCCTGAAATTCCCCGCTGCGCACATAGCGCTGTCCGGGATAGGCGTGCATATCATAAATGCCGATTTCGGGGACCTGCGCCGCCGTCTGTTCCAGCCATCCGAAGGCATCGTAGGCCGAGGCCGGGTTGCGGTAGTCGATAACGGCGTCGGGGCCGGCGATAGAGACGCCGGCAAGGGCCGGATAACGATCCATCTCGGCCTGGAAAGCCGACACCATTCCCTTCCAGAAATCGAAGTCGCCATTGGGAGAAGCCCAGTCGCCGTCGGGCTCGTTGAAGATGACGAAGTGCTTGATGCAGGTGAAGCCCTGGTCTTGGACCAGCCAGTTCAGGTGCTTCACCGAAGCCTTCACCCACGCGGGCGAATCCTTCATCTCCCAGGTGGGCGGATTGTACTCGCCATACACCACCATCACTCCACGGCTCTGGCAATACTGCAGCAACCGCAGAATGCCGTCGGCATTGCGCGCGTCGTCGAAGCCCTTGCCGTCAAAGTAGGTGAAGGGGCTGTTGATCATGCAGCGCACGTACTGCGGCTTCATGAAATCCAGGCGCGCATACAGGGTGTCCCACTGGGCGTCGGTGAGGGCGCCGCCCCAGGAGACGGCTTCGTCATAAGGGTCCCATTCCACGCCGTTCCCCAGGTAGTAAGGGTTGATGACTTCGTCGGTCACCGTGAGGCATATAGGACGGGAACAGCCTGCCGCTGTGAGCAACAGGCCTAGAAAAGGGATGATGGAGAGGAGTTTCGACGTCATTGTACGGTAATGTTTTGGGCCATGACATACATATCGGGCAGATCATTGCAGAAGTAGGTGTCCGGACGGTCGTACATGGTCTTGAACGATTCTACTGACACATGGCCGGGATAAACGGAGAAATAGTGCGTTCCCGTTTCCATGGGATCGTATTTGTTGCGCCAGGTGCACAGCAGGCTCATTTTCCGGTTCGCCATGGGGGCGGCTATGTTGGTGATCCAATAGTCCGAGACCTTAAAGCCCTCCACGCCAGTTTCGGTTACACCGGCCGGTTTTTTCTTTTTAGTGGACAAGTCGGATAGCACCTTCAGGTTGTTCACGAACACATTGTTGTTGATGCCCTGGTAGCAGTCCATGCCGATGAAATCTACATAGTTGTCGCCGGGCCAGCGGAAGAGGAAGTCGCTCTCTACACGGGCACCGTCCATCTGGGGTGAAATAGCATAAATGAAGCTGTGCACCCCGGCGTTCTTCATATAGTCCACGAAATACTTCCACAGGCCGATGAACTCCTGCTCGGTGGTGCAGGACTTGCCCCACCAGCTCCAGGTTTGCGTGTGCTCGTGGAAGGGTCTCATAATGACGGGAATCACTTTGCCGTCGGCCCCTTTCAAATTATTGGCGATGCCAGCCAGCTTATCCAGCCAGCCGTTGAATTTCTTCTGGGTATCGCTGCCGCTTTTCAGGATTTCGGCCACCACCTGATTGCTGGAATTGTCCCAGGCATCGCCGCCCGTGAGCGGATTGTTCAGGTGCATACAGGCCAGAATAACCATACCGCGGTTGTAGGCCTGCTTCATCAGTTTGATCCGAAGCGCATTGTCATCCACCTCCGTAGTAGAACGCTCGTCCATGAAACTGGCAAAATCGAGGGCGTAGACGGCCGGATAATCGCCGCACACGTCCTTGGTGTCGGAGCCGCCTTCCGTTCCGTACCATTTGCGGCCATACATCAGGTCGTCGTGATGGCCGAACATCCAGCCTTTATCCCGGATGGCCCAGAGGTTGGAATACAGGGCTTTGGTTTCGGCGGTGGCGTTGGGATCGGCCAGGCTCAGGGTAACGGTCTTGTCCGGTTCCGGATCGGGGTCCTGCTTATTTCCGTTGCATCCGCAAAGGAGCGGCAGCGCCAGCANNGGCAAATCCTCACAGAAGAAGGTATCGGAACGCTGATACAGCGCTTTGAAACTATCCTCTGACACGTGTCCGGGGTAAACCGAATAATACGGCTTTCCCGTCTCCAAAGGATCGTATTCGTTGCTCCAGGTAACCAGCATGCTCATTTTCCGGTTGGCCATGGGAATGGCAATGTTTTCCAGCCAGTAATTCGCCTTCTGGAAGTTTTTTACGCCAATTTCGGCTACACCCGCCGGCTTCTTCTTGGCCTCGGAGACGTTCCCAAGCAGTTTCAGATTGTTCAGCAGGACCGAATAGTCCAATCCCACATAGCAGTCGATGCCGACGAAGTCTACATAATCATCTCCGGGCCAACGTATGAGGATATCACTCTCACTGCTGGCTTTCACATTCAGGGCCGGCGAGATGGCATAGAGGAAATTATGCACCCCGCGGCTTCTCATACCGTCTACCAGGAAGCGCCACAGGGCTACATATTCGGCCTGGGTGGTGCAGGTGTTTCCCCACCAGCTCCACTCGTGCCCGTGTTCGTGGAAAGGGCGCAAGATGACGGGAATCTGTACGCCGTCGCTGCCTTTCAAATCTTTTGCAAATGCAGCCAGATTGTCCAGCCAGGAATTGAAAAGGACGTTGGTCTCACTGCCTTCTTTCAGAATCTCAGCAGCCACCTGATTGCTGGAATTGTCCCAGGAATCCCCGCCGGTGAGCGGGTTATTCAGATGCATGCAGGCCATAATGACCATCCCGCGGTCGTAGGCCTCCTTGATGGTGCGAAGTTTATGGGGATTTTCCTCCAGTGTCTGGAAAGGAGGCACCTTGCGGCCATCCATAAAGGAAGCCACGTCCACCGCATAGATGCCGGGATAGTCTCCGCACACGTCTTTGGTGTCCGAGCCGCCTTCCGTATACTGCCATTTGTGCCCGAAGAGAAGGTCACTCTGATGGCCAAAGATCCAGCCCTTCTCCCGGATGGCCCAAAGGTTTGAATACAGGGCCTTGGTTTCCGGGGTGGCACTCTTGTCCACAATGGTCAGGGTAACCGTCTTGTCGGGCTCTTCGCCACCACCCGCAGGCCCGTCCCCCTGGCAGGAAAAGAGCAGGGGGACGGTTGCGAGCAGTATGATTAACAAGCGTTTCACTATGCTTATTCTGCAGGTTCGTCTTTCNNGCATAAACCAGTGCATCAAAATCTTTGTACTGGAACGCTGGTACAACAGTTACATCATCCTCATTCTGCAACGGGAAATCAAAGGCAATACCATCTACGGTCAGTTCCTTCTGATTCTTACCAAACTTGTATGTGCCGCTGGTAAGGAAATTGGCGACGGTCGTATTGATTATCGCTCCTTTCATGGTGGTGAAGGAAATGATACCAGCTTCCTTGTCGCAGACAAAACTGCTCTTGCCACGGGGCAGACGGGCATAATAAGGGCTCAGATCCAGCTCACCGGTACCAGCCAGGTTCTTTTCGGCCAGCCACTTGCAATCCCAGAACTTTTCGTCGTTACCGGGCAAGTAGTTAGCTTCACCTTTGATAAAGTTTCCTTCCGTAGAGGCTACAGTCAGAACCAGCTTGTTGTCACCTTCCCACCATATGGAATTGTTCCAGTTCCAACTCTTATCCTTCGGGTCCATAAACACGGCACCACCCGTACGGCCATACACGGTAAAGCGCTTCAGACTGTAAGTACCGTTCAGATCTAATTCTTGTTCCGGATCCGGGACTACAGGTTCCACGGTGTTCTTCCCCTCGGTGCCTTCGGTCTTGGAGGCAGCGGGAATCTCATCCACGGGCTCTACCAGCACGAAGAACAGACGGGGACGCTTGACAAACTTGTCATAGTCAGTGTAGATATTGGTCCAGTCGTCCACGCCGCTGAGTTTGAAGCCGAAAGCCTTCTTCTCCACGGTGAGCACCTTGCCTTCGTACACGGTATAATCGCCGGCATCCATAAACTCACCCGTCGTCACTTTGCCGTTGGCATCGTAGAAGGAGATGGTGTTGTTCACGTAGTCGCGCACCCAGGTGCTTTCTCCTACGGGAATCTGACGGTAGAACTTGTGAAGGTCAATATCGGTATCGCCTTCCATGTTGAATTTAGCCTTGAACAGGCAGTTCCAGTGTTTGCCGTCGACACCGCCGTAATGGATGCACTTACCCGTAGTGTTGCCATCGTCCATAATCATGTCCATGGTAAACTCCAGGTAGTCGTCGTACTCGGCTGCCGGGCCGAAACCTTCGGCCGTATACCAGCACCAGTCCTTCGATTGGGGATCCATGAGCGCACCGCCACCCCACTCGGGGCCGGTACCGCCCCAGACACGGGAGGTCTTGATGGCATAGCAGCCGGTGAGGGTCTCGGTGAATTCCGACATGTTGATGGTATAGGTGCGGGTCTTGCCCGTACCCGACGTAACGGCGATGGTAGGGTTTGCGCCGGAGAAATCCACGGTACCGCCACGCTGGATGGTGGACGTAGCCTTGTAGGAAAGCTCCAGGGTTTCAATGGCCACCTTGGACCAGTCGGTCACCAGGGAGGTGGCCAGAGAAACGTCGATGATGCCGGTGGTCTCGTCCACCTCACTCACCTTGGCCAGACCAGCCTGACCGGCGAACTTGATATTCAGGATCTTACGGTCGTTGTTCCAGCTGCCTTCCTCTACTGCGTCCCAAGGCTTCTTGGTGCAGGCGCCCAGTAACACAAGAGCGCCCAATGCGATGAATAGAATATTGCGTTTCATGGTTACTTACTTGATATTAGGATTCAGGTCGGTCTCGATGGACGGGATGGGATAGAAGACAATGTCGTCGTCGCTGGTAATACCCTGACCAACCAGAGCCTGCACATTGTGCAGCTGGCCAGTGCGGCGCATGTCATAGGTAATGTTGCCCTCGAAGGACAGTTCGTAGATACGCTCCATAATTACGGCCTGGCGGAACTGAGCCTTGCTAAGACCGGGCGTCAGGTCGCCCAAGCCGGCACGGTTGCGGATGTAGTTCACCAGCTCGTAGGCCTTCTCGGTAGGACCGGCAGCCTCGGCATAGGTGAGGGCAATGTCGGAGTAACGCATAAGATAAGGCTTGGTGGAAGTCTTGTCACCCACAAAGTCAGGGTCGATGAACTTGCGGCAGAACGGATAGGTAAGACCGCCGTTCGGATAAGACTTGGAAACATTGCCTTCGGCATCGTACACCTCCTTGCAGATGAGCCAGTCCTTGCGCAGGTCGCCTTCCGCGAAGCTGTTGTAGAAGCCGATATTGGTGCGGTATTCACTCCAGCCGTCGTGCGAAGGAATCATCACATCGGTATCGCCCTGCTTCAGATAGATGGTACCGCCGGCGATATACGGGATGTACATCTTGGAGATCTTGGAGTACTGGCCTTCGTTTTCACCGGTGCGGTCCATGCTCATGATGAAGATGTGCTCGGGGCCGTCAGGATACTGCACGTCGTAGATATGCATAAGATCGGGATCGAAGGCATAGGTGGTCTGCTGGGGATTGTCCACCACGCCGGCAGCAGCCTCTGCAGCCTTGGCATAGTAATCGTCCACGTCAAAAGACATATCCTTGTACTGGGCAACGCCATACTCCTTGGCCGATGCCAGGTACAGATAGGTCTTGGCCAGCAGGCCCTGGGCGGCAGCCTTGTCCGCGCGGCCGGTTTCGGGCTTTGCGTAGTAAGGAAGCAAGCTTTCGGCCGTCTTCAGGTCTTCGATCACATATCCCCACTGCTCGTCCAGCGTAGCGGCAAGACCGGCAGCGGTGTCATCGATGGAGGTAACCACCTTCATGTGAACGGGCACGCGGCCGAAGTTGCGGGCCAGGTTGAAGTAGGAGTAGGCCCTCATAAAGTAGGCCTCGCCCACGAAACGGTTCTTTAGATCCTCGTCGATACTCATGCCCGGCACGTTCTCAATGACGGCATTGGCACGGTTGATGGTGATGTAGGAATACTTGAAGAAGTTACCCAGCGTGGTGTTGCTCTTGAAGTTGTTCAAGCTCCAGGCATCCAGGTCCTTGGTGCTCTGGGTGGCGTCGCCCTTGGGATCCAGTTCGTCGGTGTTCATACCGCCCAGGAACACAATGGCGCGGGAGTACTCGATGTAGTTGATGGCATCGTAGATATACATGGTGGCAGCCTGTGCGTCGGCCTCTGTCTTATAGAAGCTGCCTTCCGAGTAGAATCCGTAAGGTTTCTCCTCCAGGTTGCAAGCGGTCAAGCAAAGTGCTGCGAGAATGAAAGCGATTTTATTTTTCATGGCTGCACACATTAAAAGTTAAAGTCAATACCGAAGGTCCATCTTCTCAGACGGGGATAACCGCCGCTGTAGATGCCGTTGGCGCCCACTTCGGGGTCGTAGCCCTTGAACTTGGTGAAGGTGAACAGGTTGTCCACGTTCATGTAGAGACGGATGCTTTCCAGGAACTTGGTCTGCTTGCGCAGCGGGAAGGTGTAGCCCACGGCCACGGTCTGGACGCGCACGAAGGTGCCGTCTTCCACCCACCAGTCAGAGAACTTGGTCTGGCGGTCGTCACGCAGCTTGGGATACTTGTTGCTGGGATTGTCCGTGGTCCAGCGCAGCGGGTTGTTGGAAGGCTGGCCGAAGGCCTGGGTGTTGATGACGTCGTTGCCGAACACACCGTTGAAGAAGACGCTGGCGTCCAGGTTCTTCCACTTGATGTCCAGGCTCAGGGAAGCCAGGAAGTCGGGGTTGGGATNNAATTCACCGGGTTCGGCGTCGCTGCCGGTAAGACCGGCGGTGAGGCCTTCTTCCAGGCTCTGGACAATGCCGTCCACCTTATAGCCGTAGAACACGTTCATAGGCTGATCGATGGCCAGGATGTTGGAATAGCCGCGGAACTGGGCCAATCCGGCACCATAGTACTCGTACTGCATACCCGTGTTGGGATCGGTCATAAGGCCGGCCTCGATGGCGTTGCCCAGGCTCACCACGCGGTTGCGGTTGCGGGTGAACATCAGGGTGCCGCCCACCTTCCAGTCACGGTTGCTGTACATGATGCCGTCCAAGGTTACTTCGATACCGGTATTCTTGATGGTACCGTCATTCACCCACATACGGTCGTAACCGGAGGACGGGGCGATGTTGCGCTCGCGCAGCAGGTCGTTGGTCACCTTGTTGTACCAGTCGACGGTCAAATTCAGACGGTTGCCAAAGAGACTCAGGTCCATACCCACATCTACCTGGGATGTGGTTTCCCATTTGAGGTTGGTGTTGGCGATACCGCTCCATACGGCGTAGATATTGCCTTCACCGGTGTAGCCGGACTGGTAGCCGGGACCGATGGCCATCTGCCAGGAACCGTTGTAATAGTATTTGTGCTGGCCGAAACGGCTCAGGGTCTGGTAAGGGGAAATACCCTGGTTACCGGAAATACCGTAGGATGCGCGGAACTTGAGGGCGTCCAGCCATTCCACGTCCTTGAGGAAGCTTTCGTTGTGAGCGTTCCAGCTAACGGCGCCGGAGGGGAAGTAAGCCCACTTGTTGCCGGAGCCGAACTTGGAGGAACCGTCGGCACGGGCGGTGAAGGTGACCAGGTAACGGTTGTCGAAGCCGTAGTTCAGACGCAGGAGGCCCGACACCAGCGTGCTCTCCGACAGACCGTTGGAGATGCGGTAGCGCTCGGGATTACCGGCCTGCAGATTCTCATTACCCAGGGTTTCGTTCACAAAGTCCACACCGGTCATCTCGGAGGAACGGCCACGATAGTTCTCATAGGAATAACCGGCCATGGCGGTGACGTGATGCTTTTCGGCAAGGACCTTGTCGTAGGTGCCGTAAACATCTACGACCATATTGTCCGACTTACTGTTCTTGATCTGGCCGTAACCGTTGTTGAACGCACCGGTCTCGGAGTACTTGTCGGGATTGTAGATGTCCTGGATGCTCTCATCGTGCTTATAGTTAAACTGGCTGGTGAGGGTAAAGCCGTCGAAGAGCTTCCAGTCAATACCTGCATTGGCAATGACACTGGTGCCTTCGGTGGTGTTTTTGGACAGTTCTTTCAGGGCGATGGGATGATAGTAATCGCTGGCGCTGTACAACCAGTAGTTTCCTTCGTCGTCATAGACAGGGAAAATGGGGTTACGGCTGTAAGAACGGCCGGGATTGTAATTGCGCTTTCCGTAAGTGATGTTGGCGCCTACCTTCAGGGTGAAGTTCTTGAACAGTTTGTGGTCAACGGAGAACTTGCCGCCGAACTTCTGATAATAGTCGTCCACATACACGCCGTTGTTGCGGTAGTAGTTAGCGCTGGCCAGGAAGCTGGTCTTGTCGTTGGCGCTGCGTACCTGCACGGTGGTATTGTTGGACACGGGGAGCTTGCGAAGCACCAGGTCTTCCCAACGGGTGTTGGTGGTCCAGGTGGTCTGCAGTTCCTGGATGGAAGGATAGTAAACACCGTTGGCGTTTACGGCACCGATATACGTCGGCGTGAGGCCGGCGTTCACCTTGGCTTCGTTCTGGGTGATGGCCATGAGCACGGGGTCACGCCACAGGTCCAGTTCGGAAGTCATCTGCGACAGGGTGGTCTGCTGGCGCACGCTGATGGAGGTCTTGCCGGCAGCCGCCTTGTTGGTGGTGATGAGGATGACGCCGTTGGCGCCGCGGGAGCCATAGATGGCCGATGCGGAAGCATCCTTCAGCACTTCCATGGATACGATGTCCTGAGGATTGATCTGAGAAAGGTTACCCGCGTCACCGAAGGGGAAGCCGTCCACCACCAGGAGCGGAGCGTTGGAGCCGTTCACGGAAGAATTACCGCGGACCCGCACGATGGACGAAGCGCCCGGTTCCTGCGAGTTATTGATAATCTGCACGCCCGCGATGCGGCCCTGCATCAGGCTCTCGATCGAATTGGCCGGGACATTGGTGATGCCTTCCGTCTTCACGGAAGCCACACTGCCGGTGAGGTCGCTCTTTTTCATCTGACCGTAACCGACCACCACAATCTCTTCCAGCTGCTCGCTGTCTTCGGTGATGATGAAATTCACCACGCTGCGGCCGTTCACGGCTTCCTCTTCCGGAAGATAGCCGATGAAGGACGCCTGCAGAACGGCGTCNNCCCACGACGATAACCGATGCGCCCGCGACAGGGGCCCCGGTGGGGTCTGTCACCTTACCGCGGACGGTAAGCTGCCCGGGTTGGGCAAATCCGGCGACGGATCCCGCTACCAGCAGGACTGCCGCAAGAAAGGATTGAATTTTTAGGCTCATAACGTATGTTTTGGTTATCAGTAAGTTACAATGTAAGTGCAAATAACGGGACTATTTTCCAAGAAAAAAATCAGTTTTCTGCTTAATGATTATATTTTTTTGAACTGGAGTAAATACTTTAACAAATCTTCCAGTGCACAGGTTGCGACGCCCACGTGTTTGTCGGCGGCACCGTAGTACACATACAGGGTTCCGTCCACTACCACATTGCCCGTAGGGAAGACACAGCCGTTGTAGAAACCCTCCAGCTCATAGGGAAGCTCGGGTTCCAGGATGGGAGCCGGCGTGCGCGCAATTACCCGGGTGGGATCCTGGGCATCCAGCAGCAGTGCGCCCACGCTGTAATGGGCCAGTCCNNTTGTCTTCCCAGCACAGGAGATCGTCCGAGAACTTGATCCAGATGGAAGGCTGATCCACGCCGTAATCCGCCCCCACCCAGTCCTTGGGCCGGTGCAACATCACAAACTTTCCGTTCACCTTTTCGGGGAAAAGAATCACGTCGCGGTCGTCCAGGACCGGCGAGGTGAGGCGCCCCAGGCGACGGAAATGCCGGAAGTCCTTTGTCATGGCCAGACCGGTATTGCCCAAGCTCGCAGCCCAGGCCTTGGGGGCGAAAGCGTCACAGGCCGGCAGCCGCACTACATCATGCGGGAAAGTCCAGTATCGGCCCGGAGCATACGGCCTGTACGCGTAGGTAATATAATAGGTATCCCCGAATTTTACGATGCGGGGATCCTCCACGCAGCCGCTGTCCGGGCCATCCTGGCTAGGGCCGAAAACCGGCTCCAAGCCGACCCGTTCAAAGTGGAAGCCGTCCGTGCTGGTGGCCAGGCCGAAGCGGATCACGTGATCCTCGTCGTCCCCGGCCGCACGGAAAAGCATGTAAAAAGTACCGTCGTCGTAAATGACACCGGGATTGCAGGTGACCAGATTCTCCCAATCGCTGCCGGGCAGCGGGGAGAGAATGGGGTTCCCGGAATACTTTTGCAGTTTCATGGTTTAGGAGAATAGGACCAGGATGGCGGCGCAACCCACTAGCAGGCAGCCACCCCAGAAACGGTAATTACGGTACAGAGGTCCTTGCCTGAGGGCCACGCCTTCTTCACGGAACGCCTTGAAGGAGAAGGTGGTATCCTGCAGCTTTTCGGCGTCAGGTCTGGGGAAGGCCAGCGAAGCCAGATAGATAACCAGCATACTGAAGGCCAGCAGGAAAGGAATGATGAGAAGGAAGTGCATATCCCCAAAGATCTGGTGGCGCCACAGGAGCATCACCACAGCCATACCCAGGCCTGCCAGCAGGCCGATAAAGGCGCCGTTCCCGTTCACACGCTTGGAGAAGATGCCCAGCAGGAAGGCGGCTACCACCGGCGGCGCAATGTAGGACAGCATCTCCTGATAGTACTTCAGGAGGGAGCCGAACTTGCCGATGTTGGGCGCCCACAACGCAGCAATCACGATGATGACCAGCGAGGTGATCTTACCAATCCAGACCAGCTTCCTGGAGTCGGTCTTGGGGCGCGCTTGGGCATAGAAGTCCATGGTAAACAGGGTGGAAGTGGAATTGAGGATGGCACTGAGGGTAGAGGTAAGGGCTGCCAGCAGGGCCGACAGCATGATACCCAGCAGTCCCGTGGGCAGGAGCTTGAGCACCAGCGTGGGGTAAATCATGTCGGGTCGCTCGATGCCGGGGAAGAGGTTCCGGGCAATGACGCCGGGGAACACTATTATAAATAAGGTAATTAACGTAAGGAAGCCGGTAAACATAACACCCTTTCGGCCTTCGTCCACGCTGCGGGCGCTCAGGACACGCTGCACCAGCGTCTGGTTGTTGGCCCAGAAGTAGATGCCGGATACGGGCATGCCCACGATGAGTCCCAGCCAGGGCGTGGCGGGGTCCGAAAGCGGGCGGATGAGCTTCACCGACATGTCGCCGGAAGCGAAGAGCGAGGACAGGTAGTCCACGCCACCGTTCGCGAAGCAGGCGAAGGTGAGAATTACCGAGCCCACAATGAGGATGACGGCCTGGATGAGTTCGGCGTTAATGGCCGAAGAGAGGCCGCCGGGAATGGTGTAGGAGGCCGCCAGGATGGCGAAGATGAGGATGATCAGCTGAAGGTCGGCCTGCGGGAACACCAGCTTGATGATGAGCGCCGCCGCATACAGGGCGCCGGCGGCATCCAGGAAGATGTTCCCGATGATGCAGATAGCACTGAAATAGTAGCGGGAACGCTTGTCAAAGCGCTTCTGCAGGAATTCCGGAATGGTGAAGATGCCCGACTTGATGTACAGGGGCAGCAGGAAGGTGGCGAAGAAAACCATAACCACCACGCCGGTGAGGTTGTAGTTGAAAACAGCCACGCCGGTATCGTAGGCATCGCCGCACTGGCCGATGAGCGTTGTCGAGGAGATGCTGGCGGCGAAGAGGGAAAGACCCACGATCCACCAGGGCATGGAACGGCCGGCCAGGAAATAGGAGCCAGCGTCGGAACTTTTCCCGTGACGGAGTCCCCACCAGATAATAAATATAAGGTATAGGACGACAATGCAGATGTCTATCCAGCCGATGGAAATAGCGTCCATAGTTTCAACGGGTTATTAGTTTGATTACGTTCGCGTTATTAGCTCGATACAAAGATAAGACAGAAAATACGAGAAATGGTATATATCTGCGCTAAAAAAGTATATTATTTTGAAACGGGTGTATGCAAATCAAAAATATTTACCCATCTTTGCGCCATGAGCGAATTACAGCAGGAAATAGTACCCCTCCACAAAGAGGACCTTTTCATTATCCTCAATCACCCCAATGCCAAGTTCGACTACCCGGTTCACTATCATCCCGAGTACGAGATCAATCTGGTGATGAACTGCTCCGGCACGCGGGTGGTGGGAGACTCCGAAGAAGCCTTCGGCCCCACCGACCTGGTCATGACCGGCCCGTCCCTTCCCCACGCCTGGAAGTCCCCGGACCAGACCAACCACGTGATCACCATCCAGTTCGCGCAGGAACTGCTGCACTTCCCCATCCTGGAGAAACGCATCTTTTCGCCCATCCGGCAACTGCTCCTCGACGCCGAGCACGGCCTCAGCTTCGAAGGTCCCGAACAGGAGGCCATTAAGGAGCAGATCATTTCCCTCACGCGTATGCAGGGCTTCCAGTCGGTCACCACTTTCCTGAACATCCTCAGCCTTATGGCCAACGCCAACCGCAAGCGGCTGGTGACCGGGCTTTACGAGCAGGAACTGGGTTCCAATTCCAAGAGCCGGCGCATCGCCAAGGTTTGTGACTATATAGGAAAGAACCTGGACAAGGAGCTGTCGCTCTCCGACGTGGCCGCCCTGGTGAACATGTCCGACTCGGCCTTCTCCCATTTCTTCAAGAAGCGAACGGGTATGTCCTACATCAATTATGTGAACAACCAGCGCATCGCCAAAGCCTGTACCTTACTGGCCGACACGACCCTTTCGGCCGCCGAAATCTGCTACGACTGCGGCTTCAACAACAAGTCCAATTTCATCCGGATCTTCCGCAAGAAAAAGAATATGACGCCCATCGAGTACCGGCGCTTTATCGGCCAGATGCTCATCAAATACTAGACCTACATAAGCCAGGCGCTCATATCCTTGCCAGCCGCCAGGCCTTCGCGGATTTGCGTGGAGGAGATGGTAACCAGCGGGGCTTTCAGAAGCACGATTCTATAGTCCGGATTCTCTTTGAGGAGCCGGGCTTTTGCGTATCCCCGGTGATAGCCTTTGCGGGGGAAGACCGCCACGCCGTATTCCAGAAGGATGCGCTCGTGGAAGCGCCAGCCAGCGAAGCCCGCCAAATTATCGGCCCCGATGATTAATGTGAAATCATTCTGCGGCTCCCGCTCCCGGAGGACATCCAGCGTGCGGATGGTGTACTGCGGTGGGGTCATTTTGAGTTCGATATCCTGCGCCACCACCTTAAGATCCGGGTGACGGGCTATGGCAGCCAGTGCCGCATCATAGCGGTCCTGTCCGGCGGGAAGGCTGTGCGTACGTTTGAAAGGGTTCTGGGGCGTTACCACCAGATATACCAAATCGAAGCCGGCTTCCTGGGTAAGAAAACGGATAATGGCTTCGTGCCCTTTGTGCAGGGGATTGAAGCTGCCGCTATACACTGCTATCTTCATTCGGGTACAAAGTTATAGTTTTTTTGACTATATTTGTATAATTACGCAAAACGATTGTCTATGCCCGGTAAAGTTCTCATCTTTTCGGCCCCTTCCGGCAGTGGGAAGAGCACCATAGTAAACCATCTTCTTGGCCTCCATCCGGAGATTGAATTCTCTGTTTCAGCCACTTCCCGTCCGCCTCGCGGCGCAGAGCAGGATGGTGTGGAGTATCTCTTCTATTCGGCCGATGTCTTCCGCGCCCTCGTGGCCCAGGACAAGTTTGTAGAATATGAGGAAGTGTATCCGGACCGCTTTTACGGCACCCTCAAGAGCGAGGTTAACCGCATCTGGGCCAAAGGTCACGTGATTATCTTTGACGTGGATGTGAAGGGTGGCGTTTCGCTCAAGAAGTACTTTGGAGACGCAGCGCTGTCCGTCTTTATCCAGGCACCTTCCGTAGAGGAACTTCGCAAGCGCCTCATCGCCCGTGCCACCGACCCTATGGACGCCATCGAGACGCGGGTGGCCAAGGCGGCCGAAGAAATGACCTACGCCCCCAAGTTTGACAAAGTGCTCATCAACGACGACTTGGAGACAGCGTTTAAAGAGGCCGAACAGCTCGTTAATAATTTCTTAACACACTAATATGAAACGAATTATCGCATCTTTGACGCTCCTTACCGCTCTGGTGGGGAGTGCTTGGGTCGCGCCCGCTGAGGAAGCCCGTCTTCTTCGCTTTCCGGCCACCAACGGCACCGACGTAGTGTTCTCCTATGCCGGAGACCTCTGGACCGTTCCGATTAAGGGCGGCGAGGCCCGCAGGCTCACCTCTCACATTGGGTACGAAATGTTTGCCCGCTTCTCCCCCGACGGCAAGACCATTGCCTTCACCGGAGAATATGACGGCAACCGCGAGGTATACAGCATCCCCGCCCAGGGCGGAGAGCCGGTCCGCATCACCTACACCGCCACCAATCACCGTGACGACCTGGGAGACCGTATGGGCCCCAACAACATTGTGATGACGTGGAGCCCGGACGGCAAGAAGATTGTCTTCCGCAACCGCACCGGAGACGGCTTCGAAGGCCTGCTCTGGACCATTTCTCCCAACGGCGGAATGCCCACCCAGATTCCCCTCCCGGAAGGCGGCTGGTGCAGCTACTCCCCCGACGGTTCCCAACTGGCCTACAACCGCGTGATGCGCGAATTCCGCACCTGGAAGTATTACCGCGGCGGTATGGCGGACGATATCTGGATTTACGATCCCAAGGCCCAGAAGGTGACCAACATCACCAACAATGTGGCCCAGGATATCTTCCCTATGTGGGTGGGAGAGGAAATCTACTTTGCCTCCGACCGGGACATGATTATGAACCTCTTCGTGTACAACACCCGCACCGGTCAGACCCAGAAGGTTACCAACTTCAAGGAATACGATGTCAAGTTCCCGTCCACCGACGGCAAGATCATCGTGTTTGAAAACGGCGGCTGGCTGTATAAACTGGATCCGGCCACCAAGCAGAGCACCAAGATTCCCGTAACGCTGGGCTCCGACGACATTTACGGAAGGGCCGAGCGCCGCAAACTGGACTCCCGCGATGCTTCCGGTGTCTCCGCCGCTCCCGACGGCTCCCGTATGGTGGTCACCGCCCGCGGCGAGGTCTTTGACGTGCCCGTGGGAAAGGGTGTCACCCGCAACCTCACCCGCTCGTCCAACTCCAACGACCGCGGCGCCGTATGGAGCCCGGACGGCAAATCCATTGCCTGGATTGGAGACGCCACCGGTGAAACCGAGGTGTACCTCTATGACGTAAAGGCCGGCACCACCCGCCAGCTTACCAAGGACAACGACACTTACATCCGCACCCTCACCTGGGCCCCGGACAGCAAGCATATCTATTACACGGACCGCAAGAACCGCTACGTGGAAGTGGATCCCGCTTCCGGCGCCAAGCGCACCGTGATGGAGAATCCCGAGGCCGAATTCCGCGGCGTAGACATCTCCCCGGACAGCAAATGGCTGGCTTACACCCGTCCTGCCGCCAATGAGATGGACATTGTCTACCTGAGAGAACTCGCCAGCGGCAAGGAGTATCCCGTGACCGAGCGCTGGTACAACAGCGGCAGCCCCCGCTTCAGCGCCGACGGCAAATACCTCATCTTCTCCAGCGACCGCGACATGAATCCCCAGTACAGCCGCATCGAGTGGAACTACAGTTTCCAGGATATGAGCGGTACGTACCTGGCCCTCCTCTCCAAGGACACCCCGTCCCCGCTCATCGCCACGGATCCCGTTGTCTCTACGGAGAAGCCCGCCGCTCCTGAAAAGCCCGCCGGCAAGAAGGCCGAAGCTCCCAAGAAGCCGGCTGCAGCTCCCGCCGGTGCCAAGGTTGATCCCGACGGCATCACCGAGCGCATCATCAAACTGCCCTTCAAGGGTCGCAGCTACTACTCCGACGAAGGCAAGATCTGGTATCTGGGCCGCGGCGGCACCCGCGTCTACGACTTCAAGACCGGCGAGGACAGCGAATGCAGCGACGCCTCCATGTGGCCCATCCCGGGCACCAAGAAAGCCCTCTTCCGCAAGGGCGGCAATGTGTTCGTAGCCAACATCGGCCCCAAGGTAGCCCTTAAGGAAAAGGCCGATCTGGGCAATCTTGTCACCAACATCAACTTCAACGAGGAATGGGCCCAGCTGTACGACGAAGTCTGGCGCGCCTTCCGCGACGGTTATTATCTGGAGAATATGCACGGCCGTGACTGGAAGGCTATTAAAGCCAAGTACGACGTTCTCCTCCCCTATGCCAAGACGCGCCTGGATGTGAACTACATCCTGGGAGAGATGATCTCCGAGGTAGCCAGCGGTCACTGCTATGTTACGCCCGGTGCGTATCCCAAGCCCGAGCGCGTAGAAATGGGTCTGCTGGGGGCCGAATTCTCCAAAGTGGCCGAAGGCTTCTGCATCGATAAGATCCTGGAAGGTGCCACCTATCGGCCCGAACTCCGTTCCCCGCTCACCGAACCCGGCCTGGGCGTGAAGGAAGGAGACGTAATCACCGCCATCGACGGCGTTTCCCTCAAGGACATCGACAACATCTACCAGCTTCTCATTGGCAAGGCCGATGTGCTCACCGAGCTCACCATCGGCGGCAAGAAGGTAATTGTGAAGCCCATCTCCGACGAAGGTCCCCTGTACCACTACGCCTGGGTGATGAAGAACATCCGCACCGTAGAAAAGCTCTCTAACGGCCGCGTGGGCTACATCTATATCCCCGACATGAGCCAGGAAGGCCTGAGCGAATGGGCCCGCTACTATTATCCCCAGCTGGATAAGGAAGCCCTCATCGTGGACGACCGCGCCAACGGCGGCGGAAACATCTCGCCCATGATCATCGAGCGTCTGCAGCGTAAGGTATACCGCATGACCATGCGCCGCGGTTCTACCCTTACCGGGACTGTGCCCGAGGGTACCCACACCGGTCCCAAGGTGCTCCTGATCAACAAGTACTCCGCCTCCGACGGAGACCTCTTCCCCTGGAGCTTCAAGGCCAACAACCTGGGCACCGTCATCGGCACCCGCACCTGGGGCGGTATCGTGGGTATCAGCGGTTCCCTGCCCTATGTGGACGGCACCGACGTACGCGTTCCCTTCTTCACCAACTACGACGCCGCCACCGGCCAGTGGATTGTGGAGAACCACGGCGTAGATCCCGACATCCTGCTGGATAACGACCCCATCAAGGAGTTTGCCGGCACCGACGAGCAGCTGGAGAAGGCCGTAGAAGTGGCCCTCGAACAGCTCAAGGACCGCAAGCCCCTCCCGGGCGTCCCCGCCCCCCGTACTTTCAAGGACCTGGGGCTCCCGGAGGTATTTTAAATGTCAGTAAAAATTACTAAATTTGCAGACTGGAAATTACTTTATTAATTCAATAAACTTATGGTATCTTACAAAGAAATCGGTCTTGTGAACACCCGCGAGATGTTCAAGAAGGCCGTTGCCGGCGGTTACGCCATCCCCGCTTTCAACTTCAACAACATGGAGCAGCTCCAGGCCATCATCCAGGCCAGCGCAGAGACCAAGAGCCCTGTGATCCTCCAGGTTTCCAAGGGTGCCCGTAACTATGCCAACCAGACCCTTCTCCGCTACATGGCAGAGGGTGCTGTAGAGTATGCCAAGGAACTGGGTTGGGAGCATCCCCAGATTGTCCTCCACCTGGACCACGGCGACAGCTTCGAGCTGTGCAAGAGCTGCGTGGACATGGGCTTCAGCTCCGTGATGATCGACGCCTCCTCCCTCCCTTACGAGGAGAACATCGC
>LXOW01358626.1_pt1 | contig 19687 bp, 20 predicted proteins | sample 1368591 | NCBI WGS metagenome assembly LXOW01 (sample SAMN04884650, study PRJNA319009) | bovine gut metagenome | isolation source: Cow rumen | host: Bos taurus | place: Italy: Legnaro (PD) | collected 2014-07-09
CCAAAATCACTTCCTACCAATGACTCATACATAATATCAGCACATGGTCTTAATCCATTTCTTGCTGGTTCATCAGTAACTCTTAAAATATATTGACCCCTTGACTTTTCTACACGAAGTTGACAGCCTCCCTTAGCAATGTATACATTCCCTTTTTTTAATACATCACCATCTTCCGCTTCCTTCACATGAACCTTACTAACCTCATCCAGTCTTTCCGCCAAAGATTTTGTAAATCCCTGTGGCATATGCTGCACAATCACCATTGGTGCGTCAAGCTTTTGCGGTAATAGCGGAATTACCTGATTGAGTGCTTTTGGTCCACCTGTAGAGCAAGCAAGTGCGATCAACTTATCCCCTCTAACACGCTCCTCTCCTTTTTGCTTTTGTTGTGAATTTATTGAAATTGGCATTCTCTTCTCCGGCTGTTCCTTCTTTACCGGAGTCGATACAACAACTTTAGGTCTATCACATTCAGCAGTCGCCAATTCTAAACGTTTTAATAATTTTTCCTCAAAATGTTTTCCCTTAGCTAGTGCAAAATTTTCCGGTTTCATAACGAAATCGAATGCACCATGTTCCAATGCATGGATAATTTCCATGGCATCTTCCTTAATTACCCCGCTTAATATAATTACTTTAGACTTAATATTTAATGGTGCCAGTTTAACTAACAACTGGTCCGCATTCATATCCGGCATAAAAAAGTCTAATAAAATTACATCGTACGCGTCTCGATTTTCACGTATCTTTTCGTATGCTTCATTTCCATTCCGACAAACTTGAGAAACACGAAATCTACTATCTTTTTCTATTATATCAGACAACACTCTTCTCATAAGTGCAGAGTCATCTATAATCATGATATTTTTTTCCACACTATCCCTTCTCTCCCCTAAATACTATTTCTAAAGACATTAAGCACGTTTATAAATTTAGCAAAATTCAACATTTAAGAGACAAAATTTAAATCTCGTCCCACACAGTAGCATACTGACACTACCATAAGTGAAAGTCGGTTTACTTTAAAACCATTAAAAAGTTCCTCTTCGTAACATCTTTCTTTCCTGTTCAAAAATAAACCTTACGATACGTTCCCTTTCATCTCTGTCTAAATCTATAAATTTTACTCTTGTTTCATAAAAATCTGTTCGCTTTGGAAGCACATCACTATTTACAATTTCACCCTTTAATTCAAACATGCAAGAATTTCCATTTTCTTCAATTGGAACACGCATACAGATTAAAGTATTCTTTTTATGTAAGTTAAAAGAATTAAATCTAACTCCACCACCGCTAATATCCGTAATGGTCGCATTAAACCATTTATTTTTTACCTCGTGCAAAATCTTTTTACAACTTTCCCGAGCTTCATCATTTGAAAAATCATTGACCTTTAGTCTTCTTTCAAGAATTTCCTCTTCTTTTGTATAATTTCGATAATTAAAATCAATGATCTTTTCCAAACGATAGTACTGCCTTCTCTGACATTTTTCCATGTCTGAACGGAATTCCGCAACCAAGATAAATATATTACCCTCCTTATAACGATCAGTAATCTCTATCTGTGAAGAATATAAGCCGGTAGACGTATAAAAACACACCTCATACATATCACCAACAGTAAGCGGAATTATTTTTCCGCCCTCCATAGGCATCGCCAGTTTCACTTGGTCATCATCCATATAATCTAATAATTGGCTTATATACTGTCTTCTCACTTCATTCTCGTCAAGCTGCGCGCTAATGCGGTACATCTCAACCTTATCCCCGATATTTATTACCTGTTCTTTCATATTCCCCAACCCCTTATCATTCGAATAACCTGCATCTACTTGCAGTATTGAATATTCATATACCTCTTAATTCTATTTTCTCATTTTTGCATGAATCAAACTAGTAAATAGCTTTTTGATACCCTTTCCTTCGTCTTTTTTAATAACTTCTTCCCCTTCTAACATATCAACCAATTCTCGAATTGCGTTTGAAGCCGCCGAAGAAGGATGGGATATCAACAATGGTTTTTGCTGAATAATTGCTTTAGAAACACTTTCATCATTTACCACAGCTCCCAAATACTCCAACTGAATATTTAAAAACTTTTCAGCCACCGTACTCAATTTATAAAAAATATCCTGTCCTTCCTGTTGACTATTTACCCTGTTTGCAATCAACTTAATTACTGTTCTTTCCGCTTCAAACTCTTTTGTACGATTCAATGTTTTCAAAAGTGCATATGCATCTGTAATTGATGTAGGTTCAGGTGTTGCAACTAATAATATTTCTTCACTTGCTGCTGCAAAATCTAAAACAGACTCCGCAATACCAGCTCCTGTATCAACCAACACAATATCTGCAATATTATCTAACTCTGCCAAAGACTGCATAACATAAAAGATTTGATCCCTCTTAAGACTTGTTAATTCTTTAATGCCTGAACCTCCGGAAATAAATCCAATCCCTTCAGGCCCCGGCATAACGATATCTGTTAAAGATCGCCCTCGAAACATCAAATCAGCTAAATTAGCAGTTGGACGAACGCCAAGCATTACCTCAATATTTGCCAATCCAAAATCAGCATCCAAGATAACAACTTTTTTGCCTATTCTCTGCAATTGCAAAGCTAAATTCACAGCAATACTGGTTTTTCCTACTCCACCTTTTCCACTAGTTACAGTAATGACTCTCGAAACAGAACGTGGTATGGATTGCATTTTTACAATATTTCTTAACTGTTCTGCCTGATCCATATATTACTGACCTCCTAACAATTGCTTTGCAATTTTCTGTGCATTGATTTTTTCAATATCATCAGGAACATTTTGCCCTGAGGTTGAATATGACAATGCAACTCCCGTCAACATTTTAATGTTCAAAATGTTTCCGATACAACAGGTTTCGTCTAATTTTGTAAATATCAAATTGTATTTTCCAAGTTTTGAATATGTTTCTGTGATTTTTACTAAATCTCTATACTTGGTTGTTGTACTTAAAACTAAATACACATCTCTTTCTTCTTCCGGAACTACTTTCACCAAATGCTCAATATCTTCTGTCTGCTCCGCATTTTTATGAGAACGTCCAGCGGTATCAATCAAAACAATATCATAATCNNGAATAAACTACTTTTAACGGAATACCCAAAATATTTGCATAGGTTCTTAACTGTTCCACAGCAGCAATTCGATATGTGTCCGATGTAATAAGTCCAACTTTTGCTTTTTTCTGTATTTTGAGGTTTGAAGCAATTTTAGCAATGGTAGTCGTCTTTCCTACTCCGGTTGGCCCTATAAAAAACACATATTTAGGCTGTTCTTCACTCACTTCAATTTCTTTTGTCTGTCCCAACTTTAGTACGATTTTTTGATAAATACTTGATAAAATCTGATCTATCGTTGTATCTTTTTTTATTGTCTTTTTAATTTCTCCCAAAATAACATCTGCAAACTTTTCTTCCACTTCATTGCCGATTAATTTTTCCCTTACAAGTCGAATACATGCATCTGTTTTTGTTTCATCACTTTTTTCCGTTTTTTCAGAATTATCTTCATCTATTGTTTCTTTACGATTTTTATCCTCAGTTTCCATTTGTTTTTCCAGCATCTGTTGTAAATTGTCCAATCTGTTCTCAATTGCTATTGTACTGGCACTTTTCTCCAAATCGTCCTTTTGAGTTTTTTCCGGTTCTTTCTCAGGAATGATATCTTTCTTTTGCTCCTGTTCCTGTTTTTTCTTTGCTGCTTCCAAATTTTTTTGAATTTCCTGCATCTTTGAAAGCATATCTTCCCCCGTATTAACACTTGGTTCATCATCAATTGCAGCTGTTATTTCCACACTTGGTTTTCTAAAAAATTTGCGAAGCCCTCTCGGTTTTTCAAACTTAATATTCATCACAATCGCGTCTTTACCAAGTTCTTCCTTTGCTTGTAAAATAGCTGCTTCCTCTGTCTCTGCCTGAAATTTACGTATTACCATTATACTGTCACCATCCCTACTGATTGTAATTCAACATTTGATTCTATTTCATTATAGGATACTACAATTAAATCCTTGAAATAATCTTCTGTAAGTTTTTTAAAGTACATTCTCACAATCGGAGAAGTAATAACGATTGGATTTTTCCCCAAATCTTCCAGTTTAGCAGTTTCTTTCTGAACTGCATTGATAATTGCCTGCTTCTCATCCGGATCCAAGGATAAAAACGCTCCCTGTTCCGTTTGTTTTACAGAACCCATAATATCCTGCTCTATCTTAGGATCCAATGTCACAACACTGGTAGTTTCGTTGGCTGGAAAATACTTATTTGAAATCGCACGTCTTAGGTTCTGTCTGGCATATTCTGTAAGTACATCCGTGTCTCTGGTAGTAGGTGCATAATCCGCCAATGTTTCAAAAATTGTAATCAAATCACGAATAGAAATACCTTCTCTCAATAAGTTCTGCAATACTTTCTGTATTTCTCCAACACCTAAAAGCTTAGGTACTAATTCCGTAATCAATGTAGAATTTGCTTCCTGAACATTGTTAATAAGGTTCTGAACATCCTGTCTTGTAAGAAGTTCATCCAAATGCTCCCTGATAACTTCAGTCAGATGAGTCGCAATGATTGAAGGCGGATCAACAACCGTGTATCCAAGAGATTCTGCTCTTTCTCTCTGACTTTCTGTAATCCAGATTGCAGGAAGATGAAACGAAGGTTCAAAAGTAGGAATACCGCTGATTTCTTCTTCCACAAATCCAGGATTCATAGCCATATAGTGATCAAATAAAATCTCGCCATCACTAACCGGCACACCTTTTATTTTAATTACATACTGGTTAGGATTTAACTGAATATTATCCCTTAATCGTATCATCGGAACAACGCATCCAAGCTCCAAAGCAACCTGTCTTCGTATCATAACCACACGGTCCAACAAATCTCCTCCCTGATTAACATCAGCCAGCGGAATAATACCATATCCAAATTCCAACTCAATAGGATCCACCTGTAATAATGAAACCACATTTTCCGGTCGTCTGATTTCCTCAACCTCTTCTTCGTCCTCAGCCACCTCGGATTCGATAGCTTTCTCTCCAAGATTCTTCTTGATATAAAATCCGGCAGCAATAAATGCCGTACCATATAAACCAAAAACTATTAATGGAAGTTCTGTTGTCAATCCAAGGAATATCATACTTCCACCAACAAAGAACAACACTTTTGGAATTGAGAATAACTGTTCGAAAACAATCTCAGATATATTTGCTTCCTTAGAAACTTTCGTAACCAAAACACCGGTAGACAAAGAAATCAAAAGAGAAGGTATCTGTGATACCAAACCATCACCAATGGTCAAAATAGTATATTTACCAATTGCATCGTTGATATCCATTCCCTGAAGCAAAACACCTGTAACCAAACCACCTACAAGGTTAATCACAGTAATAATAAGTCCGGCTATGGCATCTCCTTTTACGTATTTCGTAGCTCCGTCCATAGCTCCAAAGAAACTTGATTCGTCCTGAATCTTTTGTCTTCTCTCTTTCGCCTGTTCATCTGTAATTGCACCTGTATTGAGGTCTGCATCAATCGCCATCTGTTTACCAGGCATAGCATCCAATGTGAAACGCGCTGATACTTCTGCAACACGTTCAGAACCCTTGTTAATAACAAGGAACTGAATTAATACGAGAATTGCAAAAACAATTACACCTACAACTAAACTTCCGCCTCCTACAAAATTACCAAAAGTTTCAACAACTTTACCGGCATCAGCCTTTGTTAAAATCAATTTTGTAGATGACACATTCAACGAAATTCTGTATATCGTTGTGAACAACAATAATGTTGGAAAACTTGACATTGATAACGCTTCTTTTGAAAAAAGAGCATTGAATAAGATGCTAAGTGACAATGCGATATTTAACGCCAACAATACATCCAGCAAAAACGTAGGTATCGGCACAATAAAGAAAACAATCGCACATAGCAAAAATAAACCTAAAGCTGCATCTGTTTTTTTCATCTTATTCTCCTCCTCTAATTATTATTGTATTTCAAACGCTTCATACGAAAGAAGCTAAGAATACATTCAGAATACCTGTCTCCCATTCAGTAAACTCTAATCCCTAATTTATCTATACCTGTTGTTGCTTTAATCCATATACATATGCTAATATTTCAGCTACCGTCTGATACAATTCCGGTGGAATTTCCTGATCCACATCTACATTGTAATAAAGCATACGCGCAACCGGTTTGTTTTCTACAATTTCAACCTTATGTTCTCTGGCGATTTCTTTTATCTTTTGAGCCACATAATCAGCACCTTTTGCAACTACAATGGGTGCTGACGAAGAATCTCTGTCGTATTTTAATGCTACCGCTAAATGGGTAGGGTTTGTAATTACTACATCTGCTTCCGGTACTGACTGCATCATTCTTCGTTGTGAAGCTTCTCTCATTTTGGAACGTATCTTTCCTTTGATATGAGGATCTCCTTCTGTACTTTTAAACTCGTCTTTAACTTCCTGCTTCGTCATTTTCATATCTTCTTTAAATTTTCGTTTTTGATAAAAAAGATCTGCTAATGCAATTGCTAAAAACATAAGTGATATTTTAATACCAACCGTAAATACAATATTTCCTATAATCACCAATGCTGTCGGTATTTCAAATCTATAAAACATAAATAACAAGCCGTATTGATCTTTCAGCTCATCATAAACAACATAACCTAAAACACAAACTTTTGTCATTGATTTTAGTAACTCTACCAGTTTGTCTTTTGAAAAAAGTTTTTTCATCCCTTTTATGGGATTCAACTTATTAAATTTAGGCTTTAAAGGTTTCAACGTAGGTGCCCATTTTACCTGATAAACATTTAACCCAAAGGCCACAACATATGCAACCAAAGCAATGGGAAGCATAAGTAAAATTACATCTATAATACCTTGTTTTAAAAGACTTTCTTCTGTTTGGATTGTAAACCTTTCCGAAGAAATCGAAGAAATACTTTGATAATACTTCGTAAAATATTCCAAAAAACGATTACCTATCATCCCAACAAACACTTTCAAGCCTACAAATAATCCTAATAACATAAATGCAGTTACTATATCTGTACTCTTAGCAACCTGTCCTTCTTTTCTTGCATCTGCAAGTTTTTTCGGAGTCGCCTGCTCTGTCTTTTCTCCTCCAGGACCTTCTTTAGCAAACAACTGAAGGTCATATCTTAGATAATATTTTCTTTGTTCTACTTCCAAGCCAATCCCTCGACTCTCTACTATAACTCCCTACAATCAAGGTGCAAAATAAGAAACTGTCTGTTTCACCATAGTTCTCATTTCTCCATAAATCAAATCTGCAACAACAGGAACGTATTTTGCCGCAAGTGCAATAATAATAATTCCCATTAATACTTTAAGCTGCATACCTATAACAAACATATTCATCTGCGGCGCAACTTTTGCAAGAACACCAAGAACTATATTGACCATCAGCGTTGCCGCAAACATTGGAAGAACAATACGAAAACCAATGACAAAATAATCCTTAATGAAAGTAAGCATCAACTGGCTCATACTAATACGAATAACAGCTTGTCCTACCGGAATAAACTGAAACGCATCTATAATTGCAGTAATAATATATCGATATAAATCTGTAGCCAATAACATAAGCATCACAATATACGTATATAAGTTACCTGTTACCGTTACAGAAATATTTGCTGCTGGATTGATAACATTAACCATGGAAAAACCGATTTCCATATCTATAATCTGACCGGAAAAAGCTAATATCTGTATACAGCCATTCATAATAAATCCCATAACCAATCCTACAAACAACTCGGTAATCACCAAACCGGCATATCCTATCACACCGCGATATTCCAATGTCGTATGTTTTACTGTTTCAAACATGACGATTGCCATAAATACACTTAATCCAATTTGTACTCTTCGAGGGACATTTGACAGACTTAAAAATGGTGCTGTAAATACGAAGCCCGAAATTCGAACCAATATTAAAAGAAAAAACTCAAGATCATCAATGGTAAAATTCATACTTCGAACCCCTCTTTATCCATGGACTTTTTGTGCACTATCTTATATAAACACTAAAATTCTTAAATAGCTCCGTCATGAAAGTCACCAGATTATTCATAATCCAACCTCCACAAATAACTATCGTAAGAAGAATTGCCAAAAATTTTGGTACAAACGTAAGCGTTTGTTCCTGAATAGACGTAACAGTTTGAAAAATACTAACAATCAAACCTACACACAATGACACTAGTAACATTGGTGCCGCTACCTTTAGTATCAACCATACCGTAGCCAATGTAATATTAACAACAGTATCCTGTGTCATTTACTTCACCTCTCTTATATACTAACCACGTCAGTAAAAGGTTTTGACAACCTGCCCAATAATCAGGCTCCATCCGTCAGCCATAATAAACAATAATATTTTAAATGGCATAGAAATCGTAGTTGGAGGTAACATCATCATACCCATTGACATAAGTGTTGATGCTACAACCATGTCTATGATAATAAACGGAAGATATATCAAAAATCCAATAATGAACGCTTTTCTCAATTCACTGATAATAAACGCCGGAATAATGGTTGTGGTTGGAATATTATCCACTGATTCACCTAAATCTTCTGCTTTGGTACCTGATATTTCAAGAAATGTCTTTAAATCTTTACGATCTGTCTGTCCAAGCATAAAGGTTCTCATAGGTTCCATACCTCTTTCCAACGCCTGTTCCTGTGTAATCTCATGGTTATTAAATGGCTGGATTGCCTGTTCATTCACCTGATTAAAAACAGGAGCCATAATAAACAATGTCAGAAATAACGACAATCCGATAAGTACCTGATTTGGAGGCGTGGATTGTGTTCCAAGAGCCATTCTCGTAAAATGTAACACCACTAAAATTCTTGTGAAAGATGTCATAAGAATTAGGATAGATGGTGCAAGAGATATTACTGTAAGAACAAGAAGTATCTTAAGAGAACTACTTAACGACGTACTATCATCATTCGATGAAATACTCAGATTAAAAGCATCTCCAGTCTCTGAATCCAAAGTCCCACTTCCATCAATTTCATCAACTTCTGTAGCATGAATTACTGTCATATCTGCGCTAGTTTTTGGTACGAAAAAAAAGGTCAGAAAACACACGCAAAACAAAAGAACACAAATTCTAGCAGTAATCACACCCAGTCTTCTCATCATTTTAAACATGCTTAACCAACCTTTACTCTCGCTTATTTTTTGTAGGAATTTTTTCTTTTGCCTTTGCCAGAATATCTTTAAATTCCGGCAAAGGCTTTATGGTATTTTCAGGGAAAACTAATTCCTCTTCATTTACCTCTCCTAAATATGATATTTCATCTTTTCCTACCCCTAAGACAAAATATTTATTACCTACCTTAACAATCTGTACAGATTTATTTGTCCCCATTCGATACCCTTCAATAATTCGGATATTTTTTTCACCAAACCTTCCCTGTTCTTTCTGTCCAATCCATTTTGTCACATAATAAGCAACAACCAAGACTACCACAAACACAAACAAGGTTCCTATCAGTCGTAAATAATTATCCGTCGTATTTCCTATCGAAAGTAAAAACATAAATTAACCCACCCATTTTTTGATTGCTTCTAATACTCTATCTGGTTGGAATGGCTTAACGATGAAATCCTTAGCTCCAGACTGAATTGCTTCAATTACCATAGCCTGCTGTCCCATGGCAGAACACATGATAACTGTTGCATTTGCATCAGCTTCTTTAATTTTCTTAAGAGCCTGGATACCATCCATCTCTGGCATGGTAATATCCATCATTACAAGATCAGGCTTAGTCTCATTATACTTTTCAACTGCCTTTAATCCATTCTCGGCTTCCCCCGCTACACCGTAACCATTCTTAGTAAGAATGTCCTTAATCATCATTCGCATAAATGCTGCATCATCACAAATTAAAATATTTTTAGCCATAACTTAATCTCTCCTTATCCCTTTTTATTTTATAATCTCAGTCAGCCTTACACCGAAGTTTTCCTCGATTACAACCACTTCCCCTTTGGCAACAAACTTGCCGTTTACTAATACATCAATTGGTTCACCTGCAAGTTTTGTCAACTCTATAATAGTACCAGGTGAAAAATCCAAAATCTCCTTGATAGATTTGTTTGTTCTACCAAGTTCTACAGTTACTTCCAACGGAACATCCATAATCAACTCGATATTTTCCTGTTGATTAAGTGGAACAATCGCCTGCGTAAATTGTTGGAATTGAACAGGCTGTATATTTACATCCGGCATTGGCATACCATACATTGGTTGCCCCTGCATCATCGGTTGTCCCTGCATCATTGGTTGGCCTTGCATCATCGGCTGTCCCTGTGCCATTGGCTGTCCCTGTGCCATTGGCTGTCCCTGTGCCATTGGCTGAGGTTCGCTAGCCGGTGCTGGCGCCGGTTCCGGTGCTGCCGCTGGAGCTGCTTCTTGAGCAGTATCCTGTCCTGCTGAAAATTTTGAAAATAATTCTTTTGCAAAGCTCATCGGATACAGCTGCATAATCTGGCTGTCTACAATATCTCCAATTTCCATTCGGAATGCCACCATAACAAACTCACCTTGTAGGAATTCCGTTATTTCATCCTGAATGGAATCACTTAAATCAATCAGACTAGCCTTTGGTGGACTAATATCCACTTTCTTTTCTAACATTGATGATAACGAAGTGGACGCTGCGCCCATCATTTGATTCATAGCTTCACTAATGGCTGACAAGTGTAAATCTGTCAACTCATCTGGAATACTACTACCATCATTTCCCATCATCAACTCGGTAATAACCTTAACATCTCTCTCATCTAAAATCAGAACATTGCTTCCGTCTAATCCTTCGATATAAGAAATCTGAACAAAGACACATGGTCGTCCAAATTTAGATGACAATTCATTTAACGTAACGATTGAGACTGTAGGAGTCGTAATATCCACCCGGCTATTAACCAACATAGCTAATGTGGTAGCCGCACTCCCCATACAGATATTCGCTATCTCCCCTACTGCATCTTTCTCTTCGTCAGTAAGAACATTTTCAGTTTGTGCCGGTGCCGCTTCGGCACCATCACCGCTTAAAAGAGCATTAATCTCCTCCTGGGATAGCATTCCATCCATGTTATTCTTCCTCCCTTATCACTGAAGTAAGTCTGACTGCATACTTATCTGACGATGCACCAGGCAATGCAGTAAACTTATTTATATTTCCCACGTAGACATTTAGTTCTTCATCTGTCTTCGTATTCAGGCGAATAATATCCCCTACCTGAATATTCACAAAATCATTAACTGAAATGGTACTTTTTCCCAATACCGCTTTAATTGGTATATTGGCTTTTGAGATGGTATGTTCTATCATCTCCTGATAAATCTGCTCATCCTTAATCTGCATACTTGAATACCAATACTTAGTATTCAACTTGTCAATGACATTTTCTACAGTAGAATACGGAATACACACATTCATCAATCCCTCAACTGCGCCAATACATATATTCATTGTAATGATGGCAATCATTTCACTAGGAGAAATAATTTGCGCAAACTGTGAATTCGTCTCAATTCTCTCTAATCTTGGTTCTATGCTGACCACACTTTCCCACGGTTCAATCAACAAATTCGTACAAACATTCATGATACGTTCTACTATAATAAGCTCAACCTCGGTAAAATCCCTATTTTTTTCCAAAGGTTTTCCGCTTCCACCAAGCATTCGATCAATTACAGCGTACCCAAGATTATCTGCTAATTCCAATATAATATTCCCCTCTAACGGTGAAATACTCACTACACTCAATATTACAGGATTGGAAAGAGCATTTGAAAATTCGGAATACGTTATCGCTTCCGAGTTCATAACCTCTACCTGAACTGATTTTCGAAAATAAGCCGGTAAGTTCGTAGATAACAAACGTCCATAGTGTTCGAAAATAATCTCTAAAGTTCTCAGATGTTCCTTTGAAAACTTTGATGGTCTCGCAAAGTCATAAGCTTTAATACTTTTATTTTCGTCTTCGTTTATGTCCTTCGCGTCGAAGTCTCCACTGTTCATTGCTGCCAGCAAATTATCAATCTCGTCTTGGGATAAGACTTCGCCCATTTCTCTCACCTACCTTGTACCCCTAAATCTTGTCTTCCTCTAATTTACATTTTCATAAATATATAATATCACACTTTTCGACTAAATCAAAGAGATTTTTCACTTTTTCTTTGTTTTTTTACACAAAAAACACCAAAACACCAAAAACTTCACAAAAAACAAAGCGGAATTTCCACAGAAATCCCGCTTTTATCTTTACTGGAATATCAAACCATCAATTGAAACATCAGTAATCGCTTCTGTTTCAAAATATTCCTGCATCTTCTTTATACAATCATTGGTCAATTGTCCCTGATTAACCAAAATAGTCTCATAATCATATACACGTACTACTTCAGATATCTTCTTCATAACTTCAGAGTTTCTCGTATCTATAATAGCCGCCAACTCTTTATAATCATCTGCCTTCTTATTTACAGTAATGGTAACAGAATCAAAAACAGCATAATGTTGCTTTCCATCTTCCCCGGCAGCAAGATTAATCGTAATCGTTTTTTCTGTAGTACTCTTAAACACATGTGGTTCTGTATCATACACACTCACAACTGCATTTTTATCTTTTTCCGACGCCTCTAATTCCAAATCCACCATCTGTGAAATCTGGCTCACCAGATTATTGGTACGATTCATCGCCGGTACCATTGTGAAAACAACAACTGCAGTCAATATTACATTTATACAACTCAATGCCATGATGATAATTGTAAAAATATTTTTTTTCATGATTTCCTCCCCTTTCGTCGAATAAACACCTTTCAACTATCTGAAACATAAATGTTTATTTCTGATCCTCCTTGTAGATTTTAATCTCAACCCTTCGATTTTTTGCACGTCCCTCTGCAGTTTTATTACTGGCAATAGGATTGTACTGACTTCTACCTGAAGCCTCTAATGTTTTCGGGCTCAATCCTTTTTTATGAACAAAATAATTCCAGACGCTAATGGCTCTGGCAGTAGACAATTCCATGTTATCTGCGTATTTTGATCCTGCTGATGTAGGCACATTATCCGTATGACCTTCTATCTTAATCAAAGAATCATCATACACCTTCAAAATATCTCCTATTTTGCTAAGAATAGGTTTTGCTCCTTTTACAACTTCCGCCTTACCAGAATCAAACAAAATCGCACCACTCAATGAAATCTTAACATACTGATACTGAGAATCCATTCCAATGGTTATATCATCCATTATATCCTTTGACTCAACCATCTCAGAAAGTTCATCATACATTTCTTCCATTTCTTGTTTTTGTTCCTCTTTTTGTTGTTCCTCATATTCTTTCATAGGATCTGCATTCGGTTTTTCATCAGTTTCACTAGCAGCACCCATATCACTATAATAGTCATCTAATTCATTTAACTGACTTACTCCACTGGATATCAATCTTCCGTCTCCAATTGCAGCACCGCCACCTGTAAATATACTAAAACTATTACTAAGTGAAACAACCAATTCTTCATATTTTGCCTCATCTACCGAAGACATAGAAAACAACAATACGAAGAAACACAATAATAAGTTCATCAGATCGGAGAACGTGGCCATCCAAGCAGGAGAACCTTTCGGTGCTTCTTCAGCCTTTTTCTTTTTAGCCATTACTCCTCACCACCTTCTTCTGTACCCATTGCATTTCTGTCTTTTGGTGCCAAGAATGATTTTAATTTTTCTTCAATAACACGAGGGTTTTCACCTGCCTGAATAGACAACAATCCCTCTACAATAATACTTCTTGCAGCCAATTCCTTGGCATTGTTTGATTTTAACTTAGTAGCAACTGGTGTAGCAACCCAGTTAGCAAGCACTGAACCATAAAATGTCGTAATCAAGGCTACCGCCATGTTAGGACCAACGGAACTAATATCTGATAACTGTTTTAACATGTTTACCAAACCGATCAGGGTACCAATCATACCCCAGGCAGGACCCATACTTGCTAAGTTTTCCCAAAATGAAATAATTGCTTTATGTCTGTCCTCAACCGCAACCTGTTCAGTTTCCATAATACTACTTACTAATTCTGGATCTGTACCATCTACGATTAACAACAAACCTTTTTTCAAAAATTCATCATCAATATTTCCCGCTGCTTCCTCAAGTGCAAGCAAACCTTCCTTACGGGAAATATTTGCCAAATCAATGATTCTCTGAATAATTTCAACTTCATTAAAGTTCTGTTTTTTAATCGTCAATTTAAAACTCTTCAAACAAGCTAAAAACTGTGGCAAACTCTCCGACATGGCCAAACAACAACAGAAAGCTCCACCAAATGTTACGAATACAGAGGTTGTATCAAAGAAGTTTCCAAGAGCTGCCGCTCCAAGTTCTCCTGATACAATTCCCAAAATCATAAATCCAAAACACGCTGCCAAACCTATTAGTGTAGCTATATCCATAACTTACCTCACCCCATCATTTTAAAAAATTCGAAAAAATATTTTTCTTATACTCCACCACAGATGCAATGACTTCCTGGGCACTTTCCTTAACTATGTACTTCTTGCCCGTAGTAATCAATATAACTGTATCCGGTGTCTCCTCCACAGTCATTATCAGCTCTGCATTTAATACAAATTGCGTATCATTTAATCTGGTTAATTTAATCATTTTCCCCTCCACAAGATCCTAATAGCAATTTTCTAATACAATTATACAACATTACTTCACACAATGCAATTTTTTTGTCGAATTTTCGTTTTTATGTACATGTATCAATTGCTGTTAACGCATCTTAACCTGTTGAAATTATTTACCATCAACCAACATTAGGATATGTGGAACATACAAAAGTCCCACATATCCTACCATTTTTATCATAGAATAATTGCAAAGCAATTACCTATGATGAAATTATCTCTTAAGATTAATTAATTCTTCAAGTAAAGTATCTGATGTGGTAATAATTCTAGAGTTTGCCTGGAAACCACGCTGTGTTGTAATCATATTTGTAAATTCTGATGATAAGTCAACATTTGACATTTCAAGAGCTCCTGTAGTAAGACTACCACCCACCTCTGTAATATCTTTTCCTATACCATCAAACTCACCTGAGTTCTGAGTCTTTCTAAAATAACTATTACCAACAGCCTCGAGACCGGTTGCATTTGCAAAAGTAGTAACTGCAATCTGTCCAATAAGTCTTGTTGTACCATTATCGTATGAACCATAGATTTTACCTGAAGTATCAATACTAAGTCCTGACATCTGACCTACTGGACGACCTGCACCTTCTCCAGAGCCATCCACATCACCTCTCTGACCTTGAATACTACACTTACCATTTGCAGCATATTGAGTCAGACTTGAGAAATCTAATTCTACTTTTCCAAATGGTGATGCCGTTGTAGTATCATCTCCTCCTGTACTTCCATCTCTTGTAGTATCATGTACCTGGAAAACAATACTGTCATATTTTGCACCATCTGTAGAAGTGTCTTCTCCTGCACGTGAAATCGTAGAATACTTACCTGTAATATTACTAAAAGTAATGATTGTTCCTGTTTCTGATGAAGAATCTGCTGGTCCAATGGTTACTTCTCCTTCACCGTCGGTGCTACTTTCTCCAGCTTTAGCCGCATATGTTATTCCGTTAAATGTAATACTAACATTTGAATTTACATGTTTAATACCATCATCATCAACAGAATAGAAAATAGAATTTCCTTCTTTATCCCAACAATCAGCTACACTTACTGAATATTGTCCAGGAACATATGCTGGTGTTGCTCCGTCTTCTGTTGAACTATCTGATGATGGAACGGCAGTATATTTTAACTTCAAAGTATAACTGTTACCAAGTGCATCATAAAAACTTACAGCTGATGTTGCACCTTCATCATATAACTGTGGATCGCTTGAATCGACATTACCTGTTAAATATGCCTTAGTTGTAGCTTCCGGTACTGCTGTTTTGAATTTTGGTCCCATAACCACAAGGTCTGAAACCACATCTCTTTCAATATCTGTTTCAGTTTCATTTACCTGCCATCCCTGTACTACAGCTCCTGAAGCTGTACATAATGATCCTCCGGCATCTACAAAGAATGATCCTGCTTTTGTAAATAAATTTTCCCCACCAGAACGAACAATATAGTATGCACTACCATTAATCATACAGTCCAATGCGCTATCTGTTGTCTGTGTTCCTCCTGTACTCTGTACAGTTGTAATAGAATTTACTTTTGAACCAAGACCAATCTGCTTTGCATTTACACCGGCTGTTTTAGTTGCTGAATTTGGTCCTGAAGCGTACTGTGTTGTCTGATACAAAATATCAGAGAATGTTACTGTACTTGACTTAAAACCAACTGTATTAACATTTGCAATATTATTACCAATTACATCCATTTTGGTCTGATGTGTTTTTAAACCTGCTACACCAGAAAATAACGATCTCATCATAAGGCATTTCCTCCTAATTTTCGCTTTCGCGCCCCTAATGATGTGTTCCACCTTATCTGTCAGTCAAAGGTGGCTAGCCCCCAAAAGGTCCGGCTATTACACATTGTTTACATTACCCAATCACTGCCCCGTCAATGTTAGTAAAAACAGCATCTGTTGTATCATTCACTGCAGTAATTACTGTATTATTCTTAATATTTACAATGAATGCCAAGTCATCTATCATCACAAGAGACTCATTGATGCCTTTTTGTCTTGCCCGACTTGTTCCATCTTCCAGTCGTTTCATTTGCTCCTCTGATAAATCTATATTTCTGCTTGCAAGCCTTTCATTGGCATGCTTTGAGAATTTCAATTCATCTGACTGTTCTACCGTCTGTTGTGTTTTCTGTAACACATCTGCAAAACTTACTGAATTTTGCACTTCTTGTTTTGCAAGTGGTTTCTGCACATTTTGAGAAGCCATCTGCTCACGCATACTCTCGATGGAAGCATAATTATTTCTAATAATATTCATGGTTCCTCCCACCTTTCCAATGCCAAACTCAAACTTTAAACACCTGTAGTTTCAGTCTCTTCAGTGGTAGTTTCCGGCTGTTTTCCCTGAACTGTAATCTTAGCTTTGTCAGAAATAACTGTCTGTGAAGCATTGTCAAAAATAAAGGATACATCGTAAGTTCTTCCTGTCGTCACAATATCATCCAATGCTCCTGCTTTGATGGTAAGTGAGTTTCTATCCTGATCATAAACAATCTTCTCACTGTCAACTAATTTATCGTTAACCATCACATACAAACCAGTTGCTTCGTAACCATTTTCTCCAAGACTCACTTTAAACTTGATGTCTTTTTCGTTGTCAAAGTCATAGATTTCAGTTGCTTTTTCTACCTGTGGTCCATGTGCTGCAGACAAATATGTTTCACCTAAAACTGCTTCCACATCGTCAACACTGTATTCACTACCATTAACGCTGACATATGTCTTTGTTCCTGATTTTGTAACAAAGTCAACTACACCTTCTACAGAGCCACTGTCTGTTTTAACGCTAACTGTCTTTCCAACCATAGAAAATGCTTGTGCCGCTGACATAGTAGCGTTTAGATTTTGCATTTCTTCCAAAGATGAGTATGTAGCCAACTGAGAAATCCACTCGGTATCTGATGATGGTTCCAATGGATCCTGATATTGCATCTGTGCTACAAGTAGCTGTAAAAATGCATCTTTACCAAGATTTGTAGTTCCCTTCGCAGATACTTTGGTGCTCTCGATTGCCTTGTTTTCCACAACGCCATCTTTGACCGCTGCTAACGTACTGCTCATGCTCATACCTCCTTACTATGCGATATAATCAACCTGTCCGCCATTACTTCGCATGATTTTCACTGCAAGTTCTTCTTCCTCTGTCAAATCTGATATGTCATTTATATCGGCAAGATTTAAACTTCTGTGAACCTGTTTTGCATGTTCATTTCTTTGGTTTTCTTTCTGTTCTTCTGCACTTGCCTGACCACCTTGCTGGAAGCTGAAATCTGAAACACTTACCTCAACTTTATCTACCTTCAAGCCCTGTTCTGTCAATGTTTCTTTTAACTGTTGGATTTGTGCTTCTAAAGCATGTTTTGCCATTTCATTTTCCGTTACAAACTGAGCGGTAATATGACCTTCTTTTGCAACAACTGAAAGATTAACCTTTCCTAAGTTTTCAGGATTTAACTGAATTGACATCTCCGAGGTATCTGCAGTAACAGTAACCTTAATTGTTTCAATTACCTGTTCTACAATCTCTCTCATTTGCTGTGTCACTTCAACCCTTTCCTGAACATTTTCAGTCTGAACAACTTTTGCATTTGAGATATTATCCACTAACTGTTCAAACAATGGAGTATCTTTTTCCTCTTTCTGCTGGAACTCTTTGTGTTCAGAAGAAACATCAACTTCCACCTTAACTTTTTCCTGTGTGTCAACTGTCTTAGAAACCGCCTGATTAGCAATCAAATCATCGTTCCCTTTTTCATCATGAATATCATCTGATGAATTTCCAACCGTTGTTGCTTTCACAGTTTCCATCATCAACTCACCGGCTACTGGTTTTGCGTCCAAAGGAACATCTTCATCTGTAACGCCATCCCCTGCCAAATATTCTTCTAGCTTTGTAGAATCCTCTTGTTTCAAATAATCTTTCGTGTCATTTAAAATGTTGGCTACTACATCTTCAGCTTCGTTTCCAGAAATAATCTTCTCTGGAAGGAACTGTTTCATAGTATCCAGCAACGATGCCTCCATCTGTCCCATCAAATCTGCAAAATCACTGTCAAAAATCTGTAGCTCTTCCATCAGGTTCTGTGTCATTTCATTAACCATGTCAAAAATATCCTGCACCTGATTTTGTAGTTCTTCATTTGTAAGAAGTGCTGTAACACTCTGCTCTCCGGATACTTTAAGTACAAGAGCCTGGGTGTTTGATAAATTTTGCAAATCTAATAAACTAAGTCCCATCTGCTCCAATGTTGCATCAAGTTCCTGTGGCGAAATTTGCAAACTCACACTTATCTGTACCTGAATTTGAATGTAACATGAAACAATCACTTCCTGAATTTCAGGATCTAACTTTTCAAATTCATCTTCAACTATGCTGCTTACATTCTGTCCGGCATCGGTAGTTTGCAGTTGCTGTTGTCTAGCATCGTTGACATTCTGAACACTCGAAGTATTCACACTGTTGTCCGTCTTAACACTGTCATTCATTTTTGCTTTGTCAGTACCTAAGGAACTATCCATTTTCTTCATCTGCTTGTTCATCTCAGTTGAAAAGTTCTTGTCCGAGTTTGTACTCATCAATGTAGTTCCCTGAAGCAAATCCTTCGAAACGTTCATAGAAAACATGCCCGACATCTGTTGCATTAAATTCTGCATTTCCATTGAATAACCTCCTTTCTTTTGTTCGATGTGAATAAAAGATATTCACAGTTTTTTTATCGACAAAAAAAGGAAAATAACTTACCCTTTTTGAAGATTCCCTTCCGAACCTTGCTATGTGATTATTCTCATATCAATGTGTCAATCAATCTTTCGATAACATACGTTTTGTAACTTTTGCAGCAATATTTG
>LXOW01023744.1_pt1 | contig 19655 bp, 18 predicted proteins | sample 1368591 | NCBI WGS metagenome assembly LXOW01 (sample SAMN04884650, study PRJNA319009) | bovine gut metagenome | isolation source: Cow rumen | host: Bos taurus | place: Italy: Legnaro (PD) | collected 2014-07-09
AACAGCGAGAGGGCCGCGTCGCGCCGCGCGATCTGCGCGTCGCCCACAGCGGCCTGCTGGATCCGCATCTTCGTGGAATTGGAAATCGCATACTCCATGCAGTCGTGCAGGGTCATCACGTCCGTCGGCGGTGCCTGGGCCTCCGCCATCCCGGCGGAAAGGCCCATCACCGCGACTAAAACAGGTATGTATAGTTTATTGTTCATCGCCCACCTCCCCCACATCCGCCGTGCCAAACTATTCAAGTCGCTGATTTACAGCGACTAATCAAACAAGCGGAGAGTGTAAAGTCTGTAAAAACTTTACACTCTCTTTACACTTTATCACTTTACAATCCTACCGGAAGATGAGCTCGAAGACCGTCTGGGCCGCGTCGCTGCGGACCAGCTCGATGGAACCGTTGTGGTTGCGCATGATCTGGCGGGAGATGCTCAGGCCGATGCCGGAACCCTCTTTCTTGGTCGTATAGAAAGGAATGAAGATCTGCTCCTGCGCCGAAGCGGGAATGGACACGCCGTCGTTGGCGACGCGGACGATCACCTCGTCGTCCTGGCCCATCCGGGCGCTGATGTCGATGTGCTTCGCGCCCGCCTGCAGGGCGTTCTTGATCAGGTTGATGAGGATCTGGGAGATCTGCCCCTCGTCGGCATAGATCATCAGGTCGTCCTCCTCCGGCCGGTAGTGGCAGAAGGCGCCGCAGGAGGCGACGTATTCGCTGTTCAGCGCGATGACACCGTCCATCAGTTCCTGCAGGTAGAGCGCCCGGCGGACGGGCTTCGCCACGCCGGAGAGCTGGCGGTAGGTCTGCACGAAGTCGATCAGGTTCTTCGAAGAATCGGAGATCGTCTCCAGTCCGGACTTGATGTCGAGTTCGCTGTGGCCGTTCTCGTCCACGGACTTGGCCATCGCGTCGCTCAAGGAGGCGATCGGCGAGACCGTATTCATGATTTCGTGCGTGAGCACGCGGATCAGCTTGGTCCAGGAATCCTGCTCGTGCGCCTGCCGCTGTCGCTCGAAAATGGTGCGGATGCGGTTCAAGGTGCGGTTGAACCTGCTCCGCTCCTGAAAGCGGAAGTTCAGTTCCCCGTCCTCCAGCGCATCCATCATGTACGCCACCTTCTTGATGTCCCGCTGACGGGTGTACCAGGAAGCCAGCAGCCACGTGACCAGCGCCACGGCGACAACAATCAGAACGACCATCACAGATTATATTTCTTCAACTTGGCGTACAGGGTCGGGCGGCTGACGCCCAGCAGCTTGGCAGCGGCGGAGATATTGCCGTTGCTCTGCTCCATCGCCTCGCGCACGATACGCTCCTCGTCATCCTTCACGCCCGACCGGGATCGGGCTTCAACCTGCAGGTCCTTCGCCGTCAGGCACTTCCCTTCGGAGAGGATGACCGCCTTCTCGATACAGTTCTGCAGTTCGCGGATATTGCCGTTCCAGGGCTGCGCCCGCAGCAGCTCCACCGCATCCGGCGCGATCCCGGTCAGCGGACGGTGATATTTCCCGGCGAACTGCGCCACGAAGCGCTCCGCCAGCGGAGCAATATCCTCCTGACGCTCCCGCAGGGGCGGCAGGGCGATGTGTACGGTATTGATGCGATAGTATAAATCCTCGCGGAAACGGCCCGCGCGGACCAGTGCCTCCAGGTCCATGTTGGTCGCGCAGATCAGGCGGATGTCCACCGGGATGGCCTGGCTGCCGCCCACGCGCACGACGCTGCGGCTCTGGATCACCCGCAGAAGCTTCGCCTGCAGATGCAGTGGGATGTTGCCGATTTCATCCAGAAAGAGCGTGCCGCCGTCGGCCTGTTCGAATTTGCCGACATGGTCGGCGTGCGCGTCGGTGAAGGCGCCCTTGACGTGGCCGAAGAGCTCGCTCTCGAAGAGCGTCTCCGTGATGGCGCCGGCGTCCACCGCCACCATCGCCTTCCCGTTCCGGAGACTCCGCGCGTGGATTTCCCGCGCCAGCACGTCCTTGCCGGTACCGTTCTCGCCCGTGATCAGGACAGTGGCGTCCGTCGGGGCGATCTTGTCCACCGTCTTGCGGATGGCTGCCATCGGGCGGGAGTCGCCCCAGTACATAGATCCTTCGCTATGCTCAGGATGACAATCACCGCCGGCACCTGTCATTCTGAGGGCGGAGCCCGAAGAATCTCTCCCCATCGCCTTCCGGGCCTTGTCCCGGGCGGAAGTCAGCGTAGCCACCAGCTTGTCGTTGTCCCAGGGCTTCACGAGGAAGTCGAACGCGCCGCGCTTCATCCCCTCGACGGCCAGCTGGATGTCGGCGTAGGCGGTGAAGAGCACCACCTCCACCGCCGGTATGATTTTCTTGATCTCGCCGGCCCAGTAGAGGCCTTCGTTGCCCGTGTTGATGCTCGTATTGAAGTTCATGTCCAGCAGCACCACGTCCGGGCGGAACTGCTCCAGCGACGACACCAGCGTCGCCGGCGACGGGAGGGTCTTCACCTCCGCAAAATGCATCGGCAGCAGGAGTTCCAACGCCCGGCGGATGCCGGCGTTGTCATCCACGACAAGTATTTTTCCAGATTTGGAAGCCATGGTCGGTTGTAAAGTGTCTTGACAAAGATAGCACTTTTTCGAAGACTCCCTACAGCAGCACGCTGACGCCGATGCCGATCAGCACGAGGCCGCCGACGATCTCGGCCCAGCGGCCGAAGCGGGCGCCGATGGCGCGGCCGCCGCGCAGGCCGATGACAACGGACAGGGCCGTGATGACGAAAACGGCCACCAGCAGCGGCAGGAAGCCCGTCCAGTCCACACCGTCCATCGACTGCGCCGCGCCGACGGCGAGCGCGTCGATGCTCGTGGCCAGGCCGCCCAGCAGCACGTTGCGCCAGCTGCTGAGGTCGCGGACCTCCAGCTCCCCCCGGATGCCCTCGAGGAGCATCGAGCCGCCGACGTAGAGCAGCAGCAGGAAGGCGATGATGTGGGAGATTTTCTCGACCAGCCCGACGAAGAGGTAGCCGAAGGCCCAGCCGGCGAGCAGCAGGCCCGCCTGGATGACGGCGAAGGCCAGGGCGACGCCCAGGATTTCGCGCCAGCGCACGCTGCGCAGCGTCACGCCCGAGCAGAGCGAGACGGCCAGGCAGTCGGCGCAGAGCGACGCTGCCAGCAGGATGGATTCCCAAATGCTCATTTTTCTTCAAAAAAGAGGCACAAATTTATACATAAACGGCCGTTTTTTCAATAATTCTTTCTACTTTTGCAGGCTAGCAACTCCGCACTGCTAGCTATCCCGTAAGTTTAACCCCCCTTCCGACAAGTGTGCCGGGACCAACCAGGAAGGAAGCGATGATCAAGATTTTCTACAGACGAGGCGTCGACATCGTCGTCAGCCAGTCCGAAACGGAGTTTGCTGCTATCGGCAAAGAAAATGTCCTCTGGATAGACCTCCTGCAGCCTACAGGAGAGCAGAAGAGGGCCGTCGAGGCGTTTCTCGGCACGGAGATCCAGAGCCGCGCCGAAGCGGAGGAGATCGAAAGCTCCTCCCGTTTCTTCGAAGAGGGCAACGCCATTTTCGCCAACACCAACTTCCTCTCCCCTTCCGGAGACGGTATGTCGATGGACCCTGTGTCCTTCATCCTGTCCGATTCCATCCTCACGACGGTGCGCGAGATTCCCCTGCGCTCCCTGGACACCCTGCAGCTCAAGGTGCAGGCCCTGCCGGACCAGTTCCCGGACGGATTCACCACCTTCGTGGAAATCATGGACAAGCGCGTGGACCTGGACGCCGACATCGTGGAGCTCATCTCCAAGGACGTGTCGCAGTTCAGCAAGCGTGTCAACCAGAAAGAAGACATCAACGAGGAGTTCCTCCTCGATATCAACCAGTTGCAGGAGAGCGCGATGACCGTCCGCGAGAACGTCGTGGACAAGCAGCGCCTGATCTCCAACATCCTCAAGAGCAAGCGCTGCCCCAAGGACCCGGAGTTGCGCGAGGACCTGGGCATCATCCTGCAGGATATCGCCTCCCTGATCAACCACACGAACTTCAACTTCGAGCGTCTCGAGTACCTGCAGGACACCGTCCTGGGTATCATCAACCTGGATCAGAACAACATCATGAAGATCTTCACCTTCGTGTCGGTGCTCCTGATGCCGGCCACGCTCGTGGCGAGTTTCTACGGCATGAACGTCACCCTCCCCTTCGCCGAGAAGTGGTGGGCCTGGCTGGCGATCTTCATCCTGATGGCCTGTCTGGCTATCGCCTTCTGGATTATTTTCAAAAGGAAGAAAATGCTTTAGTGCCCCTACTGGGGTTTACATCAGCCACGCGGAGACGTCCTCTCCGTGCGCCTGCATTTCGCGGATCTGCGTGGAGGAAATGTCCACGATGGGCGCGTCGAGCAGCCGGATCTTGTAGGAACTGCTTTCTTCGAGCAGATTCTCTTTCAGCTCTTCGATATCATAACCCTTGCGGGGATAGACGACGACGCCGTACTCCCCGAGGATGCGCGGTGCGTCGCGCCATTTGTGGATGTTCTGCAGGTTGTCCGCCCCGATCACGAGCGTGAAATCATTCTCCGGCTCGCGCTTCTTCAGCGCGTCCAGCGTGCGGATCGTGTAGGTGGGCGCGGGCATCTCCAGCTCGATGTTGTCCACCCACACGTGCAGCTCGGGATGGCGCCGGACGGCCTCGATGGCCTCCCGGTAGCGCCGCTCCGCGGAAAGCGCCTTGGACGGGTCCTTGAACGGATTCTGCGGGGAGATGACCAGGTAGACCCAGTCGAAATCGCGCGCGCCGGTGAGCCGCTCCATGATGGCCTGGTGGCCGATGTGGAGCGGATCGAAGGAGCCGGCGAAAACGGCTATCCGCATAGGAAATCGTTGACGAGGGCCTCCGCCTCGGCGAAGGTGTCCTCCAGTTTGTCGTTGACCAGGTTGCGGTCGAATTTGCCGGCGGCGAAATCCAGCTCCCAGCCGGCCTTGGCCATGCGCTCGCGGATCGCCTCCTCACTGTCGGTGGCGCGGCCGCGCAGGCGCTGCTCGAGCACCTCCAGGCTGGGCGGCGTGATGAGGATCGACAGGGCGGCTTCGCCGAAATATTTCTTCAGGCTGACCCCACCCTTGACGTCCACGTCGAAGATAATGACGTGACCCTGGGCCCAGATCCGCTCCACCTCGCTCTTGAGCGTGCCGTAGAAGCGGTCCTGGTAGACTTCTTCGTACTCGACGAAGGCGTCCTCGCGGATCAGCTCGCGGAAACGGTCGGCGCTGAGGAAATAATACTCCACGCCGTCCCGCTCCTGGCCCCTGGGCGCGCGGGAAGTGGCGGAAATGGAGAACTCGAATTCGGGGTGCAGCCCCAGCAAATGATTCACTACCGTGCTCTTGCCGGCGCCGGAAGGTGCAGAAAATATGATGACTTTGCCTGACATTATGCGGACTTTTCCGCAAAAATAGTTATTTTTGCACGATTTACTGAATCTAAGTCTCAAATCATAGTATTTTATGAAAGTTTCATTCAAAGAACTGGGTCTTGTGAACACCCGCGAGATGTTCGCGAAGGCCGTCAAGGGTGGTTATGCCATCCCCGCTTTCAACTTCAACAATATGGAGCAGCTCCAGGCCATCATCCAGGCTTCCGCCGAGACCAAGTCTCCGGTGATCCTGCAGGTGTCCAAGGGCGCTCGCAACTATGCCAACCAGACGCTCCTCCGCTACATGGCGCAGGGCGCTGTCGAGTATGCCAAGGAACTGGGCTGGAAGAAGCCCCAGATCGTCCTTCACCTGGACCACGGCGACAGCTACGAGCTCTGCAAGAGCTGCGTGGACTTCGGTTTCTCTTCCGTCATGATCGACGCTTCCTCCCTCCCGTACGAGGAGAACGTGAAGCTGACCCGCAAGGTCGTCAACTACGCCCACAAGTACGACGTGACCGTCGAGGCCGAGCTCGGCGTGCTCGCCGGTGTCGAGGACGAGGTTTCCTCCGCCGTTTCCCACTACACCAAGCCCGAGGAAGTGATCGACTTCGTCAAGAAGACCAAGTGCGACTCCCTCGCCATCTCCATCGGTACCTCCCACGGCGCTTACAAGTTCACGCCGGAGCAGTGCACCCGCGACCCGAAGACCGGCAAGCTGGTCCCGCCGCCCCTCGCTTTCGACGTGCTGAAGGCCGTCGAGAAGAAGCTCCCGGGCTTCCCGATCGTGCTCCACGGCTCCTCCTCCGTCCCGCAGGAGTATGTCGACATGTGCAACCAGTACGGCGGCAAGCTCCCCAACGCCATCGGTATTCCTGAGGAGCAGCTCCGCAAGGCTGCCAAGAGCGCTGTCTGCAAGATCAACATCGACTCCGACTCCCGTCTCGCGATGACCGGTGCCATCCGCAAGCACCTCGCCGAGAATCCGGGTCACTTCGATCCTCGCCAGTACCTCAAGCCGGCCCGTGAGGAGATGAAGAAGATGTACATCCACAAGATCATCAACGTTCTCGGTTCCAACGGCAAGGCCCGCTAGTCCGCGAACACGCTCATAAAAAATCCTCCGGTTTTCGCCGGAGGATTTTTTGTTGCCGTCTGCTGCTAGAGCAGCGGTTTCAGGGTGAAGGTGAAGGTCCGCGGTTCGGCTTTCAGACGATACTGCGGACGCGGCAGCGCGCCCCAGGCGTTCTCGCAGCCGAGTCCCATCTGCACGAGGTCCACGTTGACGTGGGTCAGGCCGTCCTCCTGCAGCTCCAGCGAGTGACGCTGGTCACCGCCCTTGCTGCGGCTGCCGCCCGTGACCGACAGGTCGATGTCGCGGCGGCCGAAAGGCAGGGCGGAGGCGGAGAATTTCTCCGGCGCGGCGATCTCGAAGCCGCAGCCGGAAGCATCCGTAATGCGCATCCAGCGCATGCCCACGTGGGTGCCGGACTCCTGCGGACGGGCGTAGCCGAGGTGATACTGGTCGGCGACCGCCTGCTTCCAGACACCCGTCTGTGAGGCCCCCTGGCGGTCGACGTAGTTCTCGAACGGGCCCTCGCCGTAGAATTCCAGCGTGTTGAACTCCCCGGGCATCGCGAACTCCATGCCGAAGCGGAAGAGCTCCGGCGCGCCTTCGCGCACTTCGGTCATCTGCTCCGTGACGGTGATGGTGCCGTCCTCGGCGAGCGCATAGCGCATCGTCACGACGGCCAGGCCGTCCCCGACCTCATATTCCACCCGGACGCAGCCGTCTTCCTCCTCCCCCAGCGAACGGACGCGGAAGGTCGGATAGAGCCACGCGCCCATCCGCCGCTGCAGCCAGGCACCGAGGTCGTTCTCCGTGACGGCGCGGCCGAAGCACGGCATCAGCGGTGCGGCTAGCAGCTCCCGGCCGGAGATCTTGTAGGAGCGGATCGCACCCGTCTCCGGGTCGAAATCGACCGCGACGATCCGTCCGCCCAGGTCGGCGGCCGTCAGCCGGTACGGCGCCTCCCGCAGGAGGATCTGGTCGTGGGCGACCTCCGTGCCGGCGGGCAGGATGCCGTCCGCGCGGCGCAGCACGTAGCTCACGTTGAGATAGAGTTCGCCGGAAATGCCGGCCAGGTCCGCGGCCCGGAAGCCCAGGTCCGCGGTGACGGTCTGCTGCGGCGCCGCCTTCGGGGCGTCGGCCTGGCCCGCGAGGACCGGGCGGCCGTCCGCGATCACCTCCCAGCGCAGCATGTAGCGGCTCAGGTCGATAAAAAAGTTCTCGTTATACACGCTCACGCGGCCGTCCAGGGCCTGCTCCGGCGTGGCGGAGGTCAGGATGGAACGGTAGCCGTGCCGCACTTCCCAGGCGTGCGGATGCCAGCTGCGGTCGGCGGCGATGATGCCGTTGCAGTTGAAGGAATTGTCCGAAGGATCGTAGTCGTTGAAGTCGCCGCCGAAGGCGTAGATGTAGCCGGTACGCGATTTCCCGGACGGCCAGCGGACGGCCTGGTCCACGAAGTCCCAGATGCAGCCGCCCTGCAGTTCCGGATACTTCCGGAAGAGATCGAGGTAGTCCTCGAAACCACCCATCGAGTTGCCCATCGCGTGGGCGTACTCGCACATGATGATCGGGCGTGTAATGGCCGGATTCTCAGCGTATTTGACCAGGTCGGCGTAGGTCATGTACATATAGCAGATGATGTCCGTATTGTACTCCTCGCCGGCACGCTCGTACTGGATGGGGCGGCTGGGGTCCCAGGCCTTCAGCCAGTCGTAGGCAGCGTAGAAATTCATACCGTTGCCGGCTTCGTTGCCCAGGCTCCAGATGATGACGGAGGGATGGTTGACATCGCGCTGCGCCATGCGCTGCACGCGCTCCAGGTGGGCCTGCTTGTAGATGGGATTGTTGCCGAGCGTCTGCGGGCCGTAACCCATGCCGTGCGACTCGATGTCAGCCTCGGCGATGACATAGAGGCCGTAGCGGTCGCAGAGATCCAGCCAGCGCGGGTCATTGGGATAGTGGCTCGTGCGGACGGTATTGATGTTCAGCTCCTTCATGATGCGGATATCCTCCAGCATCTCGTCCACCGTGACCACGTATCCGCCCTTGGCGGACATCTCGTGGCGGTCGGCGCCCTTGATCAGGACCGGCTGGCCGTTGACCAGCAGCTGCCGGCCGCGGATCTCGACCGTACGGAAGCCGAAGTCCTGCTCGACCGTCTCCGTCACGCCCTTCCTGTCCGTGCATACGGCGCGCAGGTGATAGAGCGCCGGGGTCTCCGCGCTCCACAGCGCCGGATGGTCCACACGGCCCTCCGCCGGGACTTCCCGCTCGGGATAGCCCGGACCGGAGAGATAATATTTCACGCCTTGGGCGCTCTTGGAAAGGGTCGCGTCAAAGCGGTAGCTGCCGTCCATGCCGGCGCTGATGTGCAGGTCCTCGATGCGGGCCTTGGGGCGCGCCTCCAGGAAGCACTCCCGCGCGATGCCGGCGTAACGCCAGAAGTCCTGGCACTCCAGGTAGGTGCCGTCGCACCAGCGGAAGATCTCCAGGGCGATGAGCGCCTCCTCGCCGGGCTTGACATATTTCGTGATGTCGAAACGGGCCTCCAGCTTGCTGTCCTCGCTGTAGCCGACCTCCTTGCCGTTCACCCACACGCGGAGGTTGGAGGTGGCGGAGCCGACGGCCAGGAAGATGTCGCGGCCCTTCCAGTCCGCCGGAATGGCGAATGTCTGGCGGTACTGCCCGACGTAGTTGTGCTCCGTGGGCACGATGGGCGGATTGTTCTGGTAATGGCCGTCCCAGGCGTACTGGATGTTGACGTAGAGCGGGTCGCCGTAGCCGTTCAGTTCCCACATGCCGGGCACGGGGATCGGGGCCCAGGCGGGGTCGTCCGCGTCGGATTTGAAGAAATCGAGCGAGCGCTCGCCGGGCGTCTCATACCACCGGAAGGACCAGAGGCCTTCGAGCGAGAGGCGGGGACTGTCGGTGGCGAAGCTGGCGTGCATCGGCACCCGGTTCCGCTGGTTCACGGCCGGGTTCTGCCAGTCTTCGACGGGCGCCGCTGCGGCCGAAAACGCCGCCAGGGCAAGCAGGGAAAGGAGGAATCGTTTCATGAATATCAGTTTTAGCATTTAAATATACAAAAAAAGCGGTTCCCATCCTCAAAAACATACCGATTTGAGGACGGGAACGACAATTCTGGCTTTCCATCCTCGCCAGGGGGCCGATTTGAGGATGGAGATTCGCCGGTCAAGCCGGCGAATGACGAAGGGCCAAGCCGGCGAATGACAGATTACTCCTTCGGGAAGGTCGCGGTTTCCGCGGCGGTGAGGCCGACGGAAGAGAAGCCGCCGTCGTGGTAGAGGTTCTGCATCGTGACCTTGCGGGTGTAGTCCGAGAAGAGCGTGACGATGTAGTCGGCGCAGTCGTCGGCCGTGGCGTTGCCCAGCGGCGACATCCGCTCCGCGTACTTCAGCATGTCCTCCATGCCCGCGATTCCCTGCCCCGCCGTCGTGGCGGTCGGCGACTGGGACACGGTGTTGATGCGCACGTGGCGCGCCGGACCGTAGATGGCGCCGAAGCTGCGGGCGATCGACTGGAGGAGCGCCTTGGCGTCCGCCATGTCGTTGTAGCCCACGAAGCTGCGCTCGGCGGCGATGTAGGTCAGCGCCACCACGGAGCCCCATTCCTTGAGGGCGTCCTTGGTGTAGAGCGTGTGCAGGAGCTTGTGGAAGGACAGCGCGGAGATGTCCAGCGTCTTGCCCAGGAAGTTGTAGTCCAGGGCCTCGTAGGGACGGCCCTTGCGCACGTTCGGCGACATGCCGATGGAGTGCAGCACGAAGTCGAAGGGGCCGCCGAAGTGCTCCATCGCGCCGTCCACCAGCGCGCCGAGATCCTCGATCGAGGTGGCGTCGGCGGCGATCAGCTTGCAGCCGTGCTTCTCCGCGAAGTCATTGAGGGTTCCCATGCGGAGCGAGAGCTCCGTGTTGGTCAGGACGATTTCCGCGCCCTCGGCGATGGCCCGCTCGGCCACCTTCCAGGCGATCGATTTGTCATTGAGGGCACCGGTGATGATGCCTTTCTTTCCTTTCAAAAGTTCCATAATTAATCCTGTACTTGAGCGTCCATCAGATAGAAAGTAAGCTGGCCCTTGCAGGCGAGTTTGCCGCCCACGTTGGCCTGGGCGTCAATGATGTAGAGCGGTCCGCGCGTGGCGTTCAGCTTGGCGCTGACCTCGATGGTGTCGCCGGGGCGCACCATGTTCTTGAAGCGGACATTGTCCAGGCCGGCGTAGAAAGGGGTCTTCCCGATCAGTTTGTCGCCCAGGATGAGGGTGCAGCACTGCGCCATGATCTCGCAGATCACGACGCCCGGCACCACCGGGAAACCCGGGAAATGGCCCTTCAGGAACCACTCTTCGCCGGTCACGTGGTAGGTGGCGCGGATGCTGCCGTCTTCGTTCTTTTCCGTCCAGTCCACCAGGAGCATCGGCTCGCGGTGCGGCAGGAACTGCTTGATTTCTTCTCTATTCATGGTAGGTCTTAGTTGTTTCAGATTTTGCGAAGGGCGACGCTGGCGTCGTGGCCGCCGAAGCCCAGGGAGTTGGATACGGCCACGGTGACCGGGCGCTCCACCGCCTCCAGCGGGGTGTAGTCCAGGTCGAGCTCCGGGTCGGGATGGATGAGCCCGATGGTGGGCGGGATAATGCCGTCGTGCAGGGCCAGGGCGGAAACCAGCAGTTCGACGGCGCCGGCAGCGCCGATCATATGGCCGGTCATCGACTTGGTACTGCTGACGGACGCGCGATGCGCATCTTCCTCGCCGAGGGCCAGCTTGATGGCGGCCGTCTCGGCGGAATCGTTCAGGTGCGTGCCCGTGCCGTGGGCATTGATATAGAGGTCCTCGCCTGCGCGGTAGCCCGACTGGGCCAGCGCGTCGCGGATCGCCCAGGAGGCCGGCTGGCCGTCGGGGCGCGGAGCCGTGGCGTGGTGCGCGTCGCAATAGTTGGCGTAGCCCGTGACTTCGGCGAGGATGTTCGCCCCGCGCTCGCGGGCGTGGTTGTATTCTTCCAGGACCAGCATGCAGGCACCCTCGGCCATCACGAAGCCGCCGCGGTCCTCGCTGAACGGCAGCGATGCGCGCAGCGGATCCTCGGCGAGGGTCAGGGCGTGGGCGCTGACGAAGCCGCCGAAGGCCAGCGGAGTGAGCACGGCCTCGGTGCCGCCCGCGATGATCGCGTCGGCGAAGCCGAACTTGACGGCGCGGAACGCCTCACCCACGGACTGCGTGCTGGATGCGCACGCGGCCGCCGTGGTCAGGTTCGCGCCCTGGGCGCCGAAGCGGATGGCGACGTTGCCCGCGGCGATNNACTTTCGTCTGCTCGACGAAGGTCGTCATACCGCCGATGCCGGTGCCCACGTAGACGCCGAGGCGCTCCGGGGCGATGTTGGTGCCGGCTTCCAGGCCGCTCTCCCCCATCGCCTGCTCCGCAGCCGCCTGCGCGAACAGGCAGAAGCGGTCGTTGCGACGGGTGTCCTTCACGCTGATGCCGTAGGAGACGGGATCAAAATCCCGCACAACGCCGGCCACCTTGACCGGCAGTTTCCAGGGGGCATCAGGATACTTGCTGATTCCGCAGCGGCCCGCCTTGAGGGCGGACCAGAAGGTTGCGGTATCGTTTCCGACCGGCGAGATGACGCCGGTTCCGGTAATCACTACTCTTCTTTCTTCCATTACTTATACATAAATCGGCGGATACTGCCCTTCGGGGTCTTGGCGAACGGCTCGAAGCGGAGCTCGTAGTCGTTGACCGCGGAATAGCCGGGGAGCTTGTTGTTCAGGGCCACCAGGTTCTGGCGCATGATGGCATCGAGGCCGTCGGCGCCGAGGCCGGCCTTGTCCAGCGCATCCATATTCGGGACGACGAGGGCCACGATGCGGTGCTCGCGCTGCAGCACGATGGACTCCGCTACGTAGGGTAATTCATTGAGGATCACTTCGACCTCCTCAGGATAGACGTTCTGGCCGTTCTCCGCCAGGATCATGTTCTTGCTACGACCCAGCAGGAAAATATTGCCGTTCGCGTCGATGGTGCCGATGTCGCCCGTGCGGAACCAGCCGTCCTCGCTGAGCACGGCCGCCGTAGCCTCGGGGTTCTTATAGTAGCCCTTGAAGACGACTTCGCCCCGGACAGAGAGTTCGCCGGCGATGTTCTGCTGGTCCGGAGAATCGATGCGGTACTCCAGGATCTCGGGCAGCCACTCGCCGCAGGACTTGGGAATATATTTGCCGATCTTGCCGTAGGAGGCGATCGGGCCGAGCTCGGTCAGGCCGTAGCCCGTCATGAAGGGAACCTTGAGCTTGTAGACCAGCAGGGATTCGACCTCGGAGGGGATGGCGGAGCCACCGGTGCAGAACACCTCGACGCGGCCGCCCATCGCGGCCATCAACTTGTCGTGCAGCATCTGGCAGTATTCCGGATGGTTCTCATAGTCAGCCAGTTTCGTCTGGCCCTCAGCGCTGTGTATATCACTGCCGAGGATGTATTCGGCGAACTTGACAAAGATCAGGGGAACGCCGAAGAAGATGCGCGGCTTGACCTCCATCAGCGCCTCGTGGACGTTCATCGGGATCGGCGGCACGCCAAGCACGGTCACGTGCATACCCATCGTCATCGGGATGACGACGTCGCAGGTCAGGCCGAAGCTGTGCGCGTGCGGCAGGAGGCTCAGATAGTCCTCCCCCTGGTAGAACGGGAAGCCCGGGCGGATGCCCTGGACGTTGGCCGTGTAGTTGCGGTAGGTCAGCATCACGCCCTTCGGGTTGCCGGTCGAGCCGGAAGTATAGAGGATGGCGCAGACCTCGTCGAAGTCCGGATGGACCACCTGGAAATCGGCGGGCTGCATCCCGGCGGGATATTTCGCGGCGAGCAGCTGCGCGCCGGCGGCATAGAGCTCGCCCACGCCGCAGCGGCTGGCGAGCACCTCGCCCGTGGCGGCGTCAATGGCGCAGAGCACCTCCGGCATCTGCTCGAAGTCCATCGCGTCGAAGGTGCGCTTCTCCGTGTAGAGGATCTTGCTGTCGGAATGGTTGACCAGGCGCTGCGTGTCGGCCGGGGTGAATGCATTATAAAGATGGACGGCCACGTAGCCCTTGCTGACGGCAGCCATGAAGACGGACACGCCCAGGGCGCAGCTCTTCGTATTGATGGCTATCTTGTCGCCGGGCTGCAGGCCGGCCTTTTTCCAAATCAGGTCAAGGGTATCGATTCGCTCCGCAAGTTCACGATAGCTGATCGTGGATTTGTGGAAATCGCTCAGCGCGGGACGGTCCCAGCTGTCGCGGACGGCGCCTTCGAAAAGGCTGACGAAATTGTCGATTTTGATCATGTGCGTAAATTGTAATTCAAAAACCGGTGGCGAAGATACCCACAAAATTCGCACCCGGCACCCCACCGGCGGCCTATGTGGTCAAATCAGACGCTGAAATTGGCCAAACTCTGCCAGCGGGGGTGAATTGCGGCCGCAAAAGTACAGCCTCGCGCGCGAACGCGCAAATAAAGGAAAGCGGCGGACAAAAAATGTGACGAAATGATTGTTTTGCGGGAAAAAGCCTGTATCTTTGGGACGAAATAACGGGGAAAGGTGATTCGTCCCAGCGGACGGACACACGCCCGGAACACGATAGGCTTATGAATTCCAAACTTCGCATTGGCCAGAGTTATAAGGCGCAACTGCTTTATATCCTGCTGATTCCCGCTTTCTTCGTCGGGTTCTGCTTCCTGTACGACCCCTTCGGAATGAAGGACTACTATCAGGTCGGCGGCATGGGCTTCGGATTCCATTTCATCATCCTCGCCACGATCCTGCTGGCCGTCCTGGCGCTCACCCGCCTGGTGTTCAGCGCCCTGTACAAGCACATCCCGTTCAAATGGTGGCACTACTCCATCTGGTGCTTCGGCGAAGTCTTCGTGTATTCCTTCTTCATGGCGCTCTACACGACGCTGTTCTATAACGGGCAGTACAGCTATTTCGCCGTGCTCTCCCTCTGCTACAAGTTCGCCTACCTGATCCTGATCTATCCTTATATGTTCCTGATCCTGATCCAGATCATCCTCAACAAGGATCGGGACCTGAACGCCGAGCCGACCGAGACCCTCGTCAAGTTCTACGACGAGCACAAGCGCCTCAAGCTCACCATCGACCCGTCGGCGGTCATCTCCATCCAGGCGGACGCCAACTACGTGATCATCCGCTACATGGATGCCGACCGCATCAAGGAGTTCATGCTCCGCACCTCGATGAAGAACGTGGAGAACACCATCGCCCAGCACGGGCTGGTGCGCTGCCACCGATCCTACTTCGTCAACCCCAAGTTCGTCAAGCTCCTGAGCAAGAACAAGGAAGGTATGATCACGGCGGAGCTCCTGCACCCCGAGATGCCGTCCATCCCGGTCAGCAAACAATTCTACAAGCGACTTTCCGAACTTCTCTAAACTTATGAAGCACAGCCACATAGTTATCATGGCCGGCGGCGTCGGCAGCCGGCTATACCCGATCAGCACCCCCGAGCATCCCAAGCAGTTCCTCGACCTGCTGGACTGCGGCAAGACCCTGATCCAGCTCACCTACGAACGTTTCCTGCACGTCGATCCCCAGGCGCAGTTCTGGGTGGTCACGTCCGGCCGTTATACCCATTTCATCCGCGAGCAGCTGCCCGACATCCCCGAGGACCAGATCCTCGCGGAACCGGAGGCCCGCAACACCGCCCCCTGCATCGCCTACGCCTGCTGGAAGATCCGCCACAAGGATCCTGACGCGAACATCGTCGTCACGCCGGCCGACGCCTACGTCCCCGACTGCAAGGCTTTCGCGGCCACAATGCAGACGGCGCTGGCCTTCACGGAGAACCGTCCGGCCATCGTCTGCGTGGGCATCGAGCCCACTTCCCCGCACACCGGCTACGGCTACATCCACGCCCCCGGCGCCACCGACGGCGTCGTCAAGGTGGAGGCCTTCAAGGAGAAGCCTGCGCTGGAAGTCGCCGAGCGCTATCTCGCCGACGGCGGCTATTTCTGGAACGCCGGCATCTTCGTCTGGAACATCGACACCATCGAGTCCGAGCTGCGCGCCCACGCCCCGCAGATCTGCGGCGTGATGGACGAGCTCGCCCCCGCCCTCTGCACGCCCGCCGAGGAAGCCGAACTCGCCCGCCTCTTCCCGACCTGCGAGAAGATCTCGATCGACTACGCCGTGATGGAAAAATCCGCCGAAGTTTACATGATTCCCGGCCGTTGGGCCTGGAGCGACCTGGGCAGTTTCGAGGCAATTGAGAAAATTACTGGAAAAAAGTTGAAATAAATTTGGAGAATTCCAAAGAAAGAGATACCTTTGCAATCCCAAAACGGAGGACTCGTTAGCTCAGTTGGTAGAGCACAACACTTTTAATGTTGGGGTCTCGGGTTCGAGCCCCGAACGGGTCACAAGAGTGAACGAGCTTTCGTTTGACAATATTGCTTCCTTAGCTCAGTTGGTAGAGCACCTGACTCTTAATCAGGGTGTCTAGGGTTCGAGCCCCTAAGGGAGCACAGAAAAAAGCCTTGCAGCGATGCTGCAAGGCTTTTTCATTTCCTTCAATCCCTACTTCAGGAACGGCTGGAGGTCGGTCCAGGGGACGGAGAGCTCGATGGCGCCCATGACGTAGGGGGCAATCTCGTACGGGTTGTAGATCCAGGTCACATGCGTGTCCGAAACAGAAAAGTTACCATTCGGCTCGGGCATGCTGAAGAGCATCTCCGCGTCCGTGTCCGATTCGGCGAGGTAGCCTTCCAGCGCGACGGCGAGCAGCTTCGCGACGCCGTCCTGGTAGCCGGGGGCAAAGAGGTCCTCCTCGGAGATGATTTCCCCGGTGGTCATATCATAGACGTCGGACACGAAGCTGTACATCCCGTGCGCGCCACCCGTATATTCATTATAACATGCGTCGTAGGTCTGCAGATGACGGGCCTTGCAGGCGTCGCCAAAATGGCCCGTCCGGCTGTATTCGTAGTTGAACATCCACGCGTCGTCCTCGTCGTAGTCCTCCGCGAAGTCCTCCAGATCGTCGGAATAGCCCGCGAGCGTGCCCGTCACCCAGCGCTCGCACGCCGCCGGCACATCGCTCAGCCCGTCGGCCTCGTCATAGAGGATGTGGTTCGACACGATCGAAGCGTTGATCCTGTCCATCAGCTCCTGGCTCACGCCGCCGGTCACGTACTCGAATTCGCAGGTGACGTTGCACGCCGCGTCGAACTGCTCCGCCGCGACGGAATCTTCATATTCGAAGGTCCGGGTCTTCAGCTCCCGGGTGCAGGCGGCAGCCAGCAGCACAACAGCGGCCGCCGCGATGAGGCATTTCACATTTTTCATCAGAAAGAGGGTACCAGTCATACGCAAAGATAGCAATTATTCGTATATTTACGGAGATATACGACTCTATGAAAAAGTTACGCTTACTCTTGCTCTCCGGCCTGCTGGCCCTGGCTGCATGCCAGCCCAAAACCGCAGGTCCGGACTACGTCGTCCAGGTGTCGCTCGGCCCCTGGAACGCCCCGGCCTACACGGCCGAACAGATCAACGCCCGCATCGACTCCGTCAGCGCCCTCATCCCCGTCGGAAAGGTCATCATCGGCTGGAGCCTGGACAAGAACATTTACCGCGAAGTCGGCGAGCACCTGCACGCCAAAGGCATCCGCATGCTGCTCTGGCTGCCGGTTTTCGCGGAGACCGAGGAGGTCTGCGAGAACTCGACGGCCGTCGATCTCTGGGGCCGCGTTCCCGCGAATTATGACCTGACCGCCGGCGAAGGCTTCAGCTTCAACTGCCCCGCCGACCCGCATAACATCGACAACATCGTCGCGCTCTACGACCGCCAGTTCGCCGACTGCGGCTTCGACGGCGTGTTCCTCGACCGCATCCGCACGCAGTCCTTCGTGGGCGGCGTGAGCGGCGTGCTGAACTGCGGCTGTCCCCTTTGCGCGGAGCGCTATGCCGCCGAAGGCGTGGACCTGGAGGCTGTCAAGGCCGCCTGGGAAGCCCGGGGCGACGCGTTCCTGTCGGTCAGCGGCTATGACCCGGCCACCGGATTCCAATTCGCAGAACCCCTGGCGGCGGACTTCTTCCGCGCCAAAGGACATATCGTCAGCGGCGGCGTGGCAGCGGTCGCAGACAGTCTGCGCAGCCGCGGGCTGGAGATCGGCATGGACCTCTTCGCCCCCTTCATGGCGCCCTTCGTGGGCCAGGATTATGAGATCCTCGCGCAGCACGCCGACTTCATCAAGCCGATGCTCTACCGCATGACGACCGCGCCGGCCGGCATGGGCTTCGAGTACCAGCTCCTGCGCGCATCCCTGCCGAACGCGACCGGCTATCCGGAGTTCGCGATGGACGTCGATTTCCTGGATTCGCAGCTCGCGGCCATGGAGCCGTACCCCTGCGCCAAGTACCCGGGCATCGAGATCAACTACCGGGAAGGCGTTGCCGAGACCACGCCGGCGTACGTAACCGAATCGCTGGATGCGGTCATGCGGCACGGCTTCGCAGGCGCCGTCCTGTCCTGGAATATCATGGAAGTCCCCGAGGCGCACATCGCCTGCCTCGGACGATAAACCTCATTCGCCGGCTCCGGCCGGCGAATCTACTTAGACAGCCGGCTGAGCACCCAGTCGGCTTTGATTTTGTCGATGATCGCCGTGACCACGCGGAAAGCGGGGGCATCGGGCGTATAGACGGCCGGCACGGCGAACGCCACGCGCCCCTGGCGCTTGAGCTTCGCGGCCGTGGCCTTCTTGCGCTCGTTCTTCGGGTCGTAGACCGCGATGGAATGGCCACCGAACATGCCCACGATCTTCATACAGGGAACATCGGTGTCGCCGTCTCCGAAATAGACCATGTGCGTGAACGGTATGCGCTTCTTGTCCTCGGCCATCGACTCGTTGACCTGCTTGTTGTCGCGGGCGCTGAAGATGCCCTTGCTGATCTTGAAGAGGAACTGGGTCTTGGTCGTATAGTCCACCGAAATGCCCGGCCACTCTGCTTCGCCGTTCTCGTCATAGAGGAAGGTGCCGGCGAAGACGTGGGTGAATTCGTGCGCGATCGGGCTGCCTTCGATGATCTCCTTGAGGCCGGAGGAATTGATGTAGTGTTCGATCTTGACACCGTGCTCGTCGCCGTAGCGGTTCACGAGCCGGAACCACTCGCGCACGCCTTCGAACAGCTCGATGTTCTGCCCGAAACGCTGGAAGTCCTCGCGGCGGAGCTTGATCCCGTTGCGCCGGGCCTCGTCGAACATCAATTTCATGTAGGCCAGCACGTTGGACGCATCCTGCCCGATGGCGATGCTGTCGCTCATGCGCCAGAACTCCTCGGTCGTCTTGCCGACGGCCTGGATGAAGCCGAATTCCTGCATGTTGCCCGGCGAGAGGGTGCCGTCATAGTCGTAGATCAGCGCGACGATCGGTTTCTTCTGTGTCATCATTCACCACACATTAAGTTATTTCGCCCCAAATATCGTAATAATTCGCCACATACGCACGCGTGTGGTTGCTAATTTACCCGGCAAGGCTTAAATTTGTGAAAATACAATCGAAAACACTTCAACATCAAGTCATGGAGAAATATCCGCACTACCTGGAGCGCCTGCAGAATGCGACGCGCAAATACTGGGACAAAGCCGCGCTGAACACCATCGGCGGCGAGTCCTTCACCTATGGCCAGATGGCCACCCAGATCGAGAAGTTCCACCTCTTCTTCGACAAAATCGGCATCAAGAAGGGTGAGAAGATCGCCCTCTGGGCCCGCAACGGCGCCACCTGGGGCATGTCCTACCTCGCCGTCAACACCTTTGAGACCGTCATCGTGCCGCTGCTGGCCGACTTCACGCCCGACGGCGCCACCTTCCTGGTGAACCACTCCGAGAGCGTCGCCCTCTTCACCAACGAGGACAAATTCAAGCAGCTGGACATCACCAGGATGCCGGCCGTCAAGTTCGTCGTCAACGTCGACAACTGGAGTCTGCTCTTCGCTGCGGACGAGCAGATCGCCGCGGCTTACGCCGAAATCGACGCGCTCTTCGCTGCCAAATGGCCGAACGGCTACGGCCCGGACGATGTCGTCTTCCCGACCGACAACTGGGACAACCTGTCCACGATCAACTATACTTCCGGTTCCACCGGCGACCCGAAGGGCGTCATGCTGACCTACCGGAACTTCTGCGCCA
>LXOW01401592.1_pt1 | contig 19651 bp, 18 predicted proteins | sample 1368591 | NCBI WGS metagenome assembly LXOW01 (sample SAMN04884650, study PRJNA319009) | bovine gut metagenome | isolation source: Cow rumen | host: Bos taurus | place: Italy: Legnaro (PD) | collected 2014-07-09
GTCGGCAGCGTCAGATGTGTATAAGAGACAGCCCGTAAATATGCTTTCCTTAGAAACACGTGTGCAACCAGTTAATACCGCAAATTTCAGATATTCGTTTGTTTTTAACGCAAAGCCTAAAAAATTTCGTATCAAGCTGATTATGTCGCTGTAATACTTATTGTAATAACCATGGGATATAGGAACATCGTATTCGTCTATTAAAATAATGACTTTTTTGCCATAATGCTTGTAAAGCAAATAAGAAAGCTTTTGCAGGGAGCTTGTCAAGACCTTTTCGTCCATATCATAAATGCCAACCCCAGGCTTAGATTCCGTATTTATCTTTATAAGACTCCTATAAACAAGTTTGTCGTCATCATTTAGTTTGACGCTATCCAGCAAAAATCTAAACTTACTTGCTTCATCTCCAACAGCAGTATATAGCCTGTCTTTCGTGTCATCAAAATTATTGCAGTTAGCTTCTTTTAAGGAAATGGCAATAACAGGAAACTGCCCCTGATGCTTTTCGCAAAACTCTTTGTCTTCGCTTATTTTAAGCCCATCAAACAAAGTCTTGTCGCTTCCGATTCTAAAGAAATGCCTGAGCATAGACATGTTAAGGCTTTTCCCAAAACGCCTTGGGCGAGTAATCAAAGAAACGTAAGTGCCTCTGTCGACAAGCTCTTTTATGAGCATAGTTTTATCAACGTAGTAATAATCGTTTTGTATAATGTCATCAAATATATCATAGCCTATCGGCAGTCGTTTTAGCATGGCTTTTTCCTATAACTTGAAGCTAATCACATTGTAAATGAATTTTCGGTTACTTGCAAGTTTGAGAAAACCAAAGTTATTTTTAGTTTCAAATAAATAATTAATTTAAACAGACGGGGATATAACCGTTAACATAGTCTTTGTAGACTTTTCCAAACAAGTCAAAGAAAACTATTTTCAATAATATATAAATTTAATTACTTCACATAAAAATATATAATAGCGTAGAACTTTAAAACTATTATTATACAAAGAGATAAAAACAAGACTGTTTATTTTTTGGTTCACAAAAACTCAATGCCAACCTGAAACCGTCATAATCAAAGTCCCAAGGATCAGTTTTTTCTGAGTATGCTGACCTGAATTGCCCCAGCCATTTTGACCAAAATGGAGAATTTCTCATAATCCTGTCTCTACCTTTGTCATCATCGCATATATCAAGGCACCATTCCCTGATGTTTCCATGCATATCATAAAAACCCCAAGAATTTGGCTTTTTGAAACCAACAGGCTTTAAAATGTCTTCAGAATTGTCCCCATACCACGCTACTTCGTCTAAATTAACACATTTTTCCTTTTCAGAAGTAAGCTCTTTACCATTGTTTAAAGCTGAATTTGTACCGGCTCTACAGGCATATTCCCACTGTTCAGAAGTAGGAAGATTAAATATATAGCCACGAGGTAAACTTTCCGCAAATTCTTCATTCAGTTTATCGCAAAACTTTTTTGATTCCAGCCAATTTACGCTCATGGCAGGATAAGCTGAGTCTATTTCAGGGTCTAAAGAGCCCCTAAGCCAACTTCTATTTTTTAACATTACATAAGCAAATTGAATACTCGTAACTGTGAATTTTCCTAGCAAAAAAGGAAATTCAATAACAACCTCATGCTGTTTTTCATCAATCCAACTCTGTTTTCTTCCTGATTCGTTTTCAGGGCTTCCCATTATATACTTGCCTGCTGGGCAATAAATCAAATCAATGCCTATTAATTCCTTTACTTTAGCCTTAATATCTGAAAAATAGTTAATATCAAATTGCATATTTTGCTTATTCATATATCCTATTTACCTTTTGCATACTTTAAAACGATTTTTGGAACCAGAGCAATTCTAAAACCTATATTAAACCAACATTCTCCTACCCATTCAGTTCTTCGTAAATATCCATTTTCATTTTTACTAAGCCCTCCGCGACAGACTCTAGAGTCATCATTAGAAACGTCAACAGGGTCAATAACATGGCGTTTAGGAAAATCCCTGTGCCCACAATCACGACACCATTCCCACACACTGTCGTTCATGCAGTATATATCCCACGAATTTGGTTTATAATAACCTGTTGGGCTTAAAATAAATTCATCTTTCAAGAGAGATTCCCTTTCAATTTCTATTTGCTCTAATTTTGCTTTTTTTAAGGAAAGCTCTTCGTTATATTCACCACTTTCAGCTTTGCTAGCATATTCCCACTGTGCATCCGTTGGCAGATTAAACTCATAACCTTCTGGTAGAATATCTTCATATAAAACATTCAGTTTTTCACAAAATTCTACTGCTTGGTCCCAACCTTTCCATACTATCGGGCATGCAGAATGTTCATCAGGGTTTAATGAGCCTCTGAACTGAATTTTGCCGTTTCCAATAATAGACTCATATTGAGCGTCTGTTACAGGGTATTTTGCAATCATAAAAGGCTTTGTCAGAGTAACTTTGTGCAGAAAATTTTTTCTTTTTCTGTGCCAATACCATTTTTTCTTTTCTTTTATATATTTACTACCGTAATCTCTCCTAAATCTCTTAAGCTTTGCATTGCCCATTAGAAAACTTCCCGCAGGACAAACCTTTAAATCGATTCCTACATCAGACAATAAAGTTTGATGTAATTTTTTAAAGCTATCAATTTCTAGTAATGAATTATTCATATTACCTCTTAAATAAACAATAATATTTTTTACTTTCAAACTATGAAAAAATAAATCATCGCCTTTTTCTTCTATCAAGCAAACTTTACAATTTTATGTTTATTCGTCTTCTTCTGCTTCTTCGTTGTTTTCAAGCCAATAAAGAACGCAATCTTCCTTATGCTCTTTTACAAAGGAAAGCCATTTCCNNCTAAATTATTTATATAAATATCGTTATTTCCGTTAAAGTCTTTAAATTTGAAAATATTTTTGTATCCTTCAAGCTTCCAGATTTCTGTATCAAAATATTTGTTTAAAGACTTTAAAACAATGTCTGCACATTCATCGTTTTTGCTTATTACTGCGAAAATATAATCATCATCAGTAAAAACCTGCAAACCAGTCAAAACCATAAAATCCAAAACTTCAGGATAATTTTCATCGGTAGGTTTTAATAAAACCAGCGTATTTTCTTTCGCCGCATATAGCATTTTCTTAATTTCCATTTTATGCTCCTTTGTTTTTTGCTTACATTCTAAGCATAACGAAAATATAAAAAACAGTCATATAAAAAAAGATGTGAAAAAGCAACCACAATAAAAATGGTTACTTTTTCAAAGTTAAATGCAAATTGTATTTTTAATAGAGATTAAAGTAAAGATGTTAAAATATCGCCATAACCAACAACTTTTAACCTATCGTTTTTCGTAACATTTCTTCTCTTATCATAGTAACCTTTAACTTTTAATCTATCGTCTTTCAACACCTTATTCCCATCATCATCTATTTCCACATATCCAATTACATGTAAACGATCATCTTTTAGCGTAATCTTTTGTTTCGACATAAATTTTCTCCTAAAACTAATATGACTTGATAAAGTCAATAACTTTATCAAGTCTAATATATATATTAGAGCATTTTAGAGGGTGTTATAGCGGTTGAAGCCTATAGTCGCATACTGTTATATGCACGTTAAAACATAGATACAATTCCACGTTTACTATATATTTAGTTTATATTTGAGTGAAAGGTAAAAGATTATATTGGCTTATTCGTAAAAACTTAGCAAATAATCTGGACCTTCTGCCCATAATCCCGTATCAAAGTCAAAAAGACCGTCATAAACAGGTGAATTGGCAAATCTTTCCAATGCTTCCGAAAATGGAATATTATGTTTTTCAGAGTAAGTTTCTAGCATTGAACGCATTACTAATATTGCGCAGGTTTCTTTTTGCTGGTCAGTGACTATGTTATTATTATCAGAATTCATAAGTATCACCTTTTACAAATTCAAGACATTTTAATGAGTTAAGGGTTAAGAAACAAAACTGGTCATTTAATCTATTTGGCAATAATTGTTCTATGGCTATTCTATCTGCTGTTTCGCTACCTGGTTCTCCATAACCTTGACCTATATAAAGCTGAATAGTTCTTGCTGTTAAATCGTTAGCGATTTTCCCCCCTATAATGTCATAATCACTATATTGTTTTAATAATTCTTGAAATAAATTGTTTTTTCTATTAGCTACGACAAAATGTAACCAGTCTTTGTTTGCATTTAGAAAATATTTAATTTTTAAATTGTTTATATACGTAAATCTGTAACAAGATATTGTTCCTTTTTTCCAATTTTGAGGAATGAGTTTTTTTATTTTTGCTCTTTTTATAGATTGATTTAAAAAGCTTTTAGCCTGTTCATAGCTGGTAGTTAAATAAAAGCCTCTGCCAAAATCTTTCCCTTTTTCACATTTTTCTAAATCTATTATAGGTATTTCTATATAACTGCCATGAAATAGCATTGTTCCATCTTTTAATTCTTTAATCATTTATAGTGATTCCATTTGATTTTAAAATATCTTCCAAATCAGAAACGACAGACTCATAACCGCTAAGATGCAACAAATCATAACATTCTTCTATGTAATTAAATAACCTATATTTTTTAAAAAGGTTAGAGCATTCAGATGGGGAAATATGCCATTTTTTCTGAGCTATTCTGAAAACCCAGCAAATCATATCATCTATGTCAATTCTTTGTGCAGTCATAATAACCTTGCGCCAGTTTTAAAATAATTATAAACTTATAATTATAACCTTTCAATAATGTTTTTCATTTCTTCATTGATGTATTTCCATAGCTTTTTTAAAGCAATCAAGCTTAGGATTATTTGACTTATTTATTTAAGCTTTAATTTCATACCGATAAATGTTCGCATTTCATATCTGAAAAATTTGTCAATAGCAGCTAATAAAGCAAGAGCGAATATAGAAAGTATTACAGAGAGAAAACCATTTATAACAAATCCAGTGAGACAACTGCCACAGGACTGCTTTATTAAAGTCATAATCACAAGACAGACAGTAAACAGAGCAATATAGGAATAACTTCTAAAATAAAAGTTTTTGGGCGACTTTTCAAAAACATTACGGAAAACTACATAAGGTTCAACTATATCACAAATCATTAAAGTAGTAATGATAGTTGCCACAATGACGCTTACGACTTGGTAGTCCTTAGGAAACACCTGAACAAATAATAGAGAAAGAAACAGATTAATTACCCCTTCCACGACAGGTTTCCATCTGTCGTTATAAAAAGTACCTGAAGCATCTCTGAAAAGTAGCGAAGCTCTTCTCATATATTGGGTAAAGCGATTCAAGGTTATAATAAATACTATAATCATGGATACATTCTGATCAGTCCCAAAAGAAAAAGCAACCACATCGTCAACTACCGCATAATATCCCAGAAAAAAAAATACTCCAAGAATATAGTTCAGAAAATAAAAGTGATAAAAATATCTTTCTGACTGAGCTGGATCTTTCTCTGCGCACAGATGGCCTACAACCGATGTTAGCGGAGAAAAGAACAGAGCTATTGTTGCAGCTAATACGCCCGCAATAAGGTTATAATTAGTATATTTTCCAAGTGCAACAACCCCGACAAAAACAGAAATAATCACACTATCAATAGAATTAACCATTATTGTTCCTATCTTATGCATAAACATAGCCTTAACATTGCGACCTATTTCCGACTTTATTTCCTGATCCAGAGTTTCACGCATAGATATAATATCTCCATGCATCTGACGCACTACTACTTCCGTTATTACTAAAATAATTAAAGTTTCCGTAATCTGACAAATTAGAAATGCAGTATATGACTTCCAAATCAAAATAGCTCCAATCTGAAAACCAAATCTTATCAGCCTTGCAACAGTAAATATGCCCGTTGTAATATAATTATCCTTGTATGACTCTATCAATGCAGTTTTAGCACTGTACAAATAAGATAAAACTACAGAAACAAGTGTCAGAAAAAAAGTCACGTAAACATCGACATTCAGCGTTTTATAATCGCCTATAAGCGAGGGCAGTAAGGGCATAAGCAATAACCCAGCGCACAATATCACCGCCCCTATAATTCGATATATTTTTCTGTAAAAACAGTATAAAGCAGATACTTGTTTCTTATTTCCCTCTATAATTGGTTTATACATAGAATATACGATTGCGCTTCCTATTCCAAGTTCCGCAACTGACAACATACCAATTATACTGGAATAAAGAGAATTTAAACCATTAATATCGGTTCCTATACATCGAATAAGCAATCGTCTTACATATAAAGCGATAAACAACAGAAATACTCTGGAAATTATTGATACGCTTACATTCAGAATACTTCTTCTTTTGTCCATTCTTGTCTCCTGACAAAATAATTTATCTCACTCTGACTTCATTTATTTAGGATATACAATAAAAATTTCAAAGACCTAAATNNTAGTCTTGACCTGTAACGCTTATTCAAGTGATATGAAGTAAAAATTTCAGGAATATGTTCTTTTACAAATGTTTCAAAATGGATACATGCCAAAATCCTATCATTTATATTTTCCATTGAAATAGTATCGGTAATACTTTCAGGACGTTTTCTATGAAAATATAACGCATGATTTATAACGCAGATTTCCCCGCAAATATCAAAAATCTTGAACATTGTGTCTAAATCCTCATAGACATGTCCTTCAGGGAATCGAATATTCTTCCATAAATCTCGTCTATACAGTTTATTCCACACACTAACGTTAATCATACCATCCGTAAGAGCTTGGAGTGCGCTGACACGACCGTAAACACCAGCTTCAATACTAGGAGCTGATTTTTCTTTATTCTCACATTTGAGCAGTCCAGTTGTATGTTGAACAGTATATTTGCATACGATCAAATCTACTTTTTCTCGCGTTATTGCTGACATCATTTTCTCAATAAATGACACATCATATGCATCATCTGGATCAAGAAAAACAACAAATTTACTGGTCATCATATCTAGACCAACATTTCTGGCATTGCTAAGACCTTTGTTTTCCTGATGCAAAACCTGAATACGCTTATCTTTTACTGCATATTCATCGCATATTTCGCCTGAACCGTCTGTTGAACCATCGTCAACAATAATAATTTCCAGATTTTCGTAGGTCTGATAAATAACGCTGTCTAGTGCTTCTTTAAGATAAGGTTTTACATTAAATACAGGTATAATAACGCTAACAAGCTCTTTATTTTCCATTTCATAACACCAGCAAAATTTCTTATATTATTTATATTTTTTAAAACAATTTAAACTCAGAGATTATATCCAAACAAAACTTCAGACGGATTATATAGCCTGTATACGAAAATTGCAAGCTTAAAATCAGGTAAACAATCGACACAAAATTTAAGCGATAAAACAGACTTTAAGTTGAATAAATATAGCTAATTATCGCACAGATATAAGTTTTGCCTCTATAACCGTTTCGCCTGTTAAGTATTCCAGAATCGCTTTATAAATTGCCATCTGGTTTTCATATTTCTGTTCCAGTTTAGTATCTGTTTTATAATCAAGAATACGCCAAGTTTTATCTGGATACCTTAGAGCAAGGTCTATTTTGCCAGAAATATCAATTCTGCGCTCATTATTTAATTTTACCAGAGGAGCCAGTTTTTTAAAAAGCTCTTTATCTTCGGGTTTTACAGAGATAATAAACGGCATTTCAGGGTAACATGCCGCACCTTCCAGCATTTTTCTAAAATTAGAGTTTTCGTCTTGCATAAATTGCAAACTTTTGCAGATTTCAGCTATCAGGTATTCATGTATCTGCTCCAGTGTCTGCATATTCTGCGACAAACGTAAAGACTTTCGTTCTCTGTTACTTATCAACTCGCTTGTAAACTGTTCTACAACAGCCTGTTTTGCTGATAATTTTATTGCTTCTGAAGTTAAAACTCCTCCAGTTACTACTAATTCTGCCGTTCTGTGAACCACATTGCCCCAACTCGCTCCACATGGCCTATTTTGAGAATTAACGTCATTATCCTGTTCAATTTCTTCGTCATCTTCTACAGATTCCCGTTCAGGCTTTGCGGTATTTAACTCACTTGGCGTAGCAGATTTTATCATTGTTTGAGTAATTGCAGGAATTAAAAATTCAAGTTTCCGTTGTTCTAATTTTGAATTCTTCTCTAATTCCTCATTTAACTCTTTTTCAACTTCCTCTATTTCAGAAATATCTATTTCATGAGCAGAAGTTCCAGCGCTTTCAAAGCCTTCCCAAACATTTTGTATTTTGGGATTTTTGCCGTCTTTTTCAATACGTAAAGAAAAAACATGAGCTTCATCTTCAGCGCGAGTCAAAGCAACATATTTCAATCTAACTTCTTCAGCTTTCAGGAAATTTTCTTCTTCCTTTTTATGCTCTTCCCATTCAGGAGGAATTAAGTTTTGCGATTGATAATTACCACTTTCTTTTATAGAGAACCAACCTAGAGAAACTCCATTTTTTCTTTGAATATTAGTATCAATAATATTTTTAGAAGGCTTTCCAGGCAGAAAAATTACAATTTTACCTTGAAGTCCTTTTGCCTTATGCAAATTCATCAGTCGCACAAAGTTATCATCGGCTCTAACAGACGGCATACGATCCATACTGTTTTCAGAGCAAGCTTGAAGCATATCGGCCATATCAGCGAAATGCAAAGGATTCTTTGCCCTAATAGAGTCTATAATCTGCAAAATAGCCGCATATTGCTTTTGAAATTCATCTCTGTCGTAGGTATCGACAAACAATCCGTTGCAGTTTTCAACCAATTCTTCTAAAAATGCGCAAGGAGTCCTCGTTAGGCTTAGCGTTCTATCTCTATTAAGAATAGCAAGAACTTTCAAAATACGATTATTCATTTCTGTTTCTGGAAGAAACCTTATAAGCTCATCTACGTCTGCCATAATTTTTGGAATACTTATATATTCGTTTAAGTTATTATCTTCTTTTAAACGTTTTACGCCTAAACAAAATAAATCCCATTCTTGCGGAGAAATATTTCCACATTCACAGAGCGCTCTAAAATACAAAGATTCATCAAATGGATGACAAAGTGCCTGCACACGCAAATTAAGCAAATGAATTGGTAAATACGTATCAACAGGAAGTTTTCCGTCAAACTTTACGGGTATTTTCCTTTTTCTAAGCTCATCGGAATAAACCATATGTTTTTCACGATTAAAACTTAGAAGCAAAAAGTCTTTATATTCATTCTTAGAGTTCTTTACTCTATCATGAATATATTGAGCAATTTGCTTTGCAGCGATTTCATGCCCTTCAATTTCATCATTGCAGATTATTTCGTGGCAAAAAACAGCTTCTTTGAGACTTCCACGTTTGGAAACTATTTCTCCGTATTCTGCCTGATAAGCGTCTTTTTTCATGCAAAGCATGCCATTTTCGCCAAATACCTTTGTAACAGCTTCGCAAATCTCGCCAGTGCTTCTAAAATTCTGATATAAATGAACAACTTCGCCGTTTGTAGCAATTATAGCATCTTCCGCTTCCTGCCATAAAGATATGTCTGCCCCGCGAAAGCGATATATTCCTTGCTTTGCATCGCCCACAAGGAAAAGGCTTCCTTGGCGTGGTATACATTTATGCCAGTCAGTATCATATTTTTCAGCTACAATCCCAAAAATAATATCCGTCTGAACAGGGTCAGTATCTTGATATTCATCGACAAAGAAAATTTTATACTGTTCATGAAGCTTTTCACGCACAGCCTGATTTTCTCGAATAAGTTTAGCAGTCAGCGTAAGCATATCGTCAAGGCTTACTATATGGTTTTTACGACGATATTCGTAATAAGCCTTATGAGCATTAAGAGCGTCTTTAGTTGCTATTCCATGCTTTAAAACCAAAATATCATTAGTTAGACTGTCCAATATTTCATCGCTTGGAAGTTCTTCGGCAAGTTCAGCGCACACACGATATTCTGCTGGAAGTATGTCAAGATGTTCTAATACGTATTCATGACGATTTTCTTTTTTTGTTATTTTAGATTTTTTAATATCTTCAAACAGTTTTTCTACAATTTCTAAGGCTTCGTCTGTAACGCTGTTGGCAAGAAATATCCCTAAGTCTGAAACGGCGCTTACTGCTTTTTTACTATTATTACTACCAATCCAGTTTCTTATTTTTTTACTGTTATTTGCAATAAAATATGCAGCAGAAAGAATTACGTTAAATTTTGCATTTTTACCATTTTTAATAGCATTTTCAAGAATATATTTGAATAAAGAAGGATCTAGTTCCTTAGTCTTGTCAACAAAACTTTCAATCAATTTTTTACATGAATCAATAGTTTTATTCGCAAATTCTCTTCCAATTTCGGTTTCAATATCAATAAACTTAGGTTGAACATTACTATGCTGATTCAGCGTGTTGAAAACATCTAATACCATTTCTCGCTTTATGCCCGCATTTAGAGAACTAGAACATTTTCTTTCTTTCCAAAAAGTATCAAAAAAATGTTCACTTCTGCTGTCTGAACCATCTTCTTCAGAATCAAACTCAGGAGCAAAACCAACACCTGATTTCAGTGGAAAATCTTTTAAAACCCTCTGGCAAAAAGAGTGGATAGTGCTTATTTGCATTTCTGGCAAGCTATTTAATAGTTCTTCGAGAAATGCAATCTTTTCTTTTTCTTCTGTTTTATCTATTTCTTCTCTGATTCTTTTATTCAGCCTTATTTTCATCTCTGTTGCCGCTTTTCTCGTAAAGGTAATCATCACGATATTATTCGGTTTTATTTCAGGCTGTTCATCGCAAAGTATATTAAAGGCTCTTTCTACTGTGATATAAGTCTTACCAGTGCCCGCACTTGCAGAAACTAAAAAATTTTTGTCAAAATCTTTCTTAATCAGTCTTTCACGATTTATTTCATCTTGTTCTAAAAGCGTAGCCATTTCAAATCTCCTCACCGCAAATATTCATCCCACCACGCTTAAATTCAATTTCATCGCAAATGTTTTTAAACGGACAGTAATCTGGACATTTCATTTTAGTCCCATTACCGTTTTCAGAATCGTCTTTGTGGATATCTAGATACGAAGTAAATGCAGATTCAGAGTTAGAAAGTATGTTTAAAAGCTCTATCATCTTTTGATACATTTTTTCTCTGACATTTTTTGTCATCTCTATATAAAGCTTTTCAACGCCATTAACGTCATCTACAAGATCATATACAGCTCTGTATATTGGCTGGTCTGGATGCAATTTTTCCCAAGCAAGCGTATAAAGATAATATTGCAATTTGAAATCAATTTTTTCCCTGAAATTGCTTGTTTTTCCAGATTTATAATCAATAATCTCGAATCCCTCATCTGTCTGGTCTACACGGTCTATTCTACCTTTTATGCGAATAGTATATGCTCCGAAAGAAAGTTCTAGCGGCTCTGTATCCCCAAATTCAATTTCTGTTCCTATAGTTCTGCGTTTTTTATCTCTAACATGCTCTTTAGCTTCCTGTATTGCAACATCTAGAATACTGTCAACTTCTGAGCTTACATCTGTAATATTAGCGGGAACTGGAAAAGCAGTTTTATATTTTTCTACTATTTCTTCCACAAGTTTTTTCAGCAGTGTTTCATCTACGTTATCTACTCTTGGGGCAATAGTCTTAAAATAACTTTCTAAAATCTTATGAATAATTTTACCTCTGTTTATGGCATCCAGCCATACGTGCGAAAATTGTTCCAAAGATTCTGGACATTCATCGGAAATTCCCATCTGGTGTTTCAAAATAAATTTTCGTGGGCAATCATAAGCCGTTTCAAGAGCTGTAGCCGACCAAATGCGATTTGCAAAATTCTGCTTCCACATTATTTCCTGTTCATCGTCTTTAGAAAAATCATTAACATTTGTCATTAAACCGCTTTTGATATAAATATCCAGATCTGTAAGCGGTTTTCTTTCAAGAATGTTTATTTGCGGAGCTTTTCCATCTGGATATTGTTTTGCCGCATCGTCATAAATTGACGCCGCCATTAGTTCTTCACCGCCTACATAATCCATTCTTGCTCTGCTGAAAACAACTCTTGCGTCTTTCCTGTTTGATAAAAGTTCCAATACAGCGTAACGGCGTTCAAAAGCATTATCTCCAACAAGACGAAGAGAAGAAGACAACTTAGCCTTTTCCTCATCATGCAGTAGTGGAAACTCCTGATCAAGCTTATTGAAAACATTCCAATTCATTCCAAGCATTATAAAATGCGGGCGATCAACATACATAGCATCTTCATAACGGCAACAATAAACATGTTTAGGCGTTTCTGACGTTTGAGAATCAATTCTGTAACTGGAAGCAACTGAATCAACAATACTTAAATAGTGAGATGCACTCATATCGCCGTTGTATATCCTGCTAATTTCATCGACAACATTTAAATAAAATTCGCTTTCTATACCTTTAGGCATGCATTGATTCAATAACGCAAATAATTGTAAAGCAATAGTTCTGGCTGGTCGATCTGCCATTTCAAAGAAGGAAACCAGCTCTGACATCATTTTCCCTGCCAGCGAATTTTGCTCATCCTCTGAATTTGCAAGCTGTTTCCACCGTTCTGCACCCCAACCAATATTTTTACTTCTAAAAATGTGCAACATTTTTAAACCAGAAACAACAGGTTTACGCTTGTTTTTATCGTAAAGTGCCATAGCGCCAGAAATCAAAGCAGGTTTCAAAGCCTCAACATCATAATTGCGTTTTTCCCAATCAAGCAGACAACGAATAAGCAACGAAGTTTTTGTCATAGATGCTGGCATACCAAAAGCAGAATCAACTCCAATACCCAGTATTTTTCCTTCTTCAGCAACTCGTAAACCATAAGCAATATCAGGGCAAACGATAACGGCTTCCTCTGCTGGAATACTGTTTTCAATTAAATACTGAAACGCCCATCTTATCTCTGTGCCTATATTCTGACAGTTAACGCATGAAGGGAAATTAATATGCTCTTCAGAAATAACTTTGTTTTGATAAAATGCATTTCTAGGTGTATCTACGCCTTGCGGCTTATTAACATTAATAATTGTCAAGCGTTCTTCTGGAATTTTATCTACAAATTGCCGTTCTACCTGTGAAAGTTGTAAATTCGAAAGCAAAGCGTAAGATACGCCTTCTGGCAAAGTTGCCAATTCCAAAATCCGAGTTTCAGAAGCATAGCCATTATTCTGTTTCCAATTTAAATATTTACGCCATACCTGTGCCAAACGCTTTTCGCCTACTGCTTCAAGCTGTTCAGGAGTAACACAGTTTCTTTCTAATTCTTCTAGCTGTGGAAGCATATATTCCGCAGTTGTCAGCTCTACCTTTCCAGCAGTGGTAAAATCGTCGCCGAAGTCTTCCATAATCTTTTGCAGAGCGATAGAAGAAGTAACAAAATCAATTTTTTTAAGCTTCTTAAGCGTCAGAGACGATTCCGCTAACTGGTTAATATATCCCTGAACTGTAGCAGTTTGGACATTTACGGCTGGAATTCCATGAGAAGCCGCCATGCGAAGTAATTGATTTCCTGTCTGTAAGTTCTTGCAAAGTAGAATTTTCCTGCCAAATCTGTTACTGTTCAGCCAAGCGCACAATTCTTCCAAAAAACTATTCATTTTTTCCGACCTATTTTGCTCTGATGATAAAGACACACTAACTCCAGCAGACATTTCATTTTCCGAATTTTCTTTTAATAAAGCTAATTGTTTATTTATTCGTGCTTTAATGGNNATTTTGGATAAGGACTATCAATTAAAGAGCCAAAAGAAAGAAATTTATTTACAATTTCTTCTTTTTCTTCTGTATGATAGTATAAATCATGTAAAATACAACTATCGCCTTCTTTATAGTAATAGTAACTTTCTTTTTTGTATGAAGAAAACTCTATCATAAAACGCGATATAGCTCCCCTGACATTCCAAATAAAAACAACGATAGGTTCATCGAAGTATTCCTCTGAATATGGATTTACATTTTCGTCTTCTGCTCTATCTGCTTCTACGGTTATTTCTTTTATTCTCTTTAAATTATAAGCGTTTAATTCTCTTTTTTCATTCCTATATCTTATAGCANNTATTCCAATTTAAGAGGAACGCATTTTTCTGTGTGAGTTTCACCTTTTATGTTGATATAAACGATTGTCAGGCATTTCTTTTCCTCAATAGCTTTATATAAAATTCTGAATTTCTTTATGTATTCCTCAGAAGTAAAATCATCGCTCTCAGCGTATCTGTCTATATAACGAAAGCAGGAATAATCAAACAAAGGCTCTACATCGCCAAGAAGTTCTTTTAATTCGATTATTTTTTCTTCATCAAGAAACAATCTGATTTTAGGGTCGGAAATTAATGCTTTAAGCCAAGATTTTTCAAGATTTGTAAGAGGCTGTTCAAATTTGCTTTCCAAAGCGGATTGCCATTTATTGCCAATTTTTTTTATAAACTTATAATTTTCAAAATTTTCATGTAAGAACTGGTTACTGTCATCAGAGCTTCTTTTAGATATAAACTCGTCTATTTTCAATTCGTCTATCGGCTCTGAATTTACGATTTCACTCAAAACCTTATAATAATTGCTAAAAACTTCGTTAAATATTTTATCTTTATTTAATAGCATTTCGCCATTTCCTCTAATTCTTTGTAAAAACAGCTTATTACATATTCATTGTCTCCAGACAATTTTAATATATACCCAATAAAAGTTTTTACCCATGGCATAAGTTCTAAGGTAGAATAAACATCGATTTCATATTTAAAAGTATCTTGAGCTATTTTTGTAATTATTCCGTTTCTGGCTTCGTTTTTAAGCCTATTTAGCACATAAGCCTCATTTTTTTCGTCTATTCTTAAAACCATTTCAAAATGTTCGGTCTTTTCATCGTTATAAATACTCACCGTAAAACAGTATGGAAGAGACCTATTGTATGATCGTCTATAATACTCTATTTCTTCTTTCTTTGCTTTTTCCTCTATTTTAACGTCTTTAATATAATCCAGCCTGTAAAATGAAAAATTATTCTTCTTGGGAGAAAAACCAATTAAAAAACGTCTTCCAGTGTTAGTTGAAACAAATATTTTAAGCGGAAACAACTTCATTTTTATTTCTTTGTAAGTTTCGATGCTTTTACTTACTATAGAAATATATGAATTTGTCTGCATTGCGTTTAGAATTTCAAAAAGAATAACGTCATCAAGACAAAAAGCCAGAAAATGATGCCTGTAAGAAATAACGCTCTGGATTTTATTCTCAAATTTGTCTGATATATAGCTTCCTATTACTGGCAAAGGAGCTGTTTCAGAGAAAAATTTAATTGCTTTTAACAACTCAGGATTATTTTCTATAAATGAATTTAGCTTTGTATCAGAAAGACTGTAATATATAACATTCTTTCGCTTTTCGCTTTTAATCAAGCCAAGCTCTACGTATTCATTTAATTTTAAGCGCACAGTCTGTGGCTCAAAAGCCACGTCACCAAGAGTATCGTCTAACTCTTTGATTATTTCCTTTATAGGAAGCTCACGGTCTTTTAAAATACTAAGAAGAAAGAAATGAAGATTTACATCTGTATTTGTAAAGCTTTTACACTTAAATGCCGCATAAAACGGATTGCTATCTACCGCCGAAGGATCCACGCTGATGCAATATCTTTTTTCTCCATCAAATGATTCACATTTGACAATATCCTTAAACCAGCTTTTTATACGCCTGAGTTCGTTGTCGTAGGTTCTTTCGAGATTTTTCTCTGCAAACTCAGCTCTCGACACATCGCCAAAAATAAAAAAATTGCGCAGACTGTCTCGTAAACCGTCAAACTTCTTTTGTAATTCCTGATACTTACTCATGCATGTAAGTATATCATTGCAGGCTAAAATATTCCATACCATCATTTCAGATTATTGTAATATTATTCCATTCTTATCCTTCAGGAACGATTCCTAGCCTTAATACTCCTGGAGTTGGGTTTATATGTTCATAACCAAGAATTAAACTTTCTGAATCATTTGTTGCTGTACAAGTTTTAATTCCGCCTTTTCCACCTCTTTTGACTGTAAGATTAGTATGATAATGATAGCGGTGCCTGCCTAAAACATATTCAGAAAACTTTCCAATTCCTAAAATATCTTTTGCGTTTTTACTTGCATATTCCCATTGTTCAGTAGTAAGTAAATTAAACTTATAGCCATTTGGAAGAAATTTAGAAAATTTTTCCGTAAGTTTGTCGCAGTATTCTATTGCTTCTTCATAATTAAAAGTGCCTTTCTTGTTTTGCGGAAAATCTGGAAAACAAGAATACACGTTATGTTTCAAAAAAACAAATTGCTATGTTGTTTATATCCATATAGTGCTCTATCAAAGTTATTTGTATTGTAATAATATGTGCCAGACCTGTCTGAAACGCTATATACAGGAACATTAATTCTTCTGCCTTGTTTACATTCAAGTTCGTCAACTACTGTATTTTTGCTTACCCAGAACGGTTTTTCAATATTTATTTCCTGCAAATCTTCATTAAGTTCGTCTATCTTTTTGCTTTCTATACCTAAGCATGTTTTACGAGCATCCATCTTAAACTTTCCAGATGGGCAATAAATAAAATCCATATTCAATAAAGATTTTAATATCTTTAAAAAATCATTTTCATATTCTATGTTTGCTATTTCATCGTCTAAATTGTCTTCCTGAACCGTATAAGCTGTTTGAATAAGAATAATTCTAAAACCGACCTCTTCATCTCTAACACGTATTACACCAGGACAAAAAGGAAGATCGCTTCCAGAAGTCAAATGACAAGCTTCACTGAACCAACTTCCTCCTTTTGTTATATCGTAATCTCTTCCAAAACATCCACTATCCCACTTTTGCGCTCCCTCGCTTATGTGAGTTTCAAAACAGTATTCCGCAACATTTCCGTGCATATCATAGATTCCCCATTTGTTGGGTTTCTTTAATCCAACAGGGTGCGTTTTGCCTGAAGAATTATTTTTGTGCCAAGCTATTTCATCTAAAGATCTTTTCTCTTTACATGCGTCAACCCCAGCACGACAAGCATATTCCCATTGAGTTTCCAAAGGCAGGCAAAACTCATATATTTCTCCCAACAAATTCTTGTATTTTTTATTCAAAATATTGCATAATTCGCATGCTTCTTTCTTGCTTACACTATCAACAGGATTGTTTTCACCTTTAAATGTCGATGGATTTTTTCCTGTTATAAGTTCGTATTGTTTCTGAGTTACTGGATATTTCCCTATCAAAAACAGAATCTCAATTTTTACTTGTCCAGAAATACCGCTTTCAAAAGATTCTGTTGGATACCAAGAATCTTGGTCAGTATAACCTTCCATTATTAGCCAGCTTAAACTTGATTTATCCTTGCTACTCATTTTAAACTGACCTTTAGGACACAAAACCATTTCTAATCCCAAGTCATCTTTTATAGCTTCTAACACTTTTTCAGTATCTTTTTTAAAATCAAATTTTAAAACACCCATATATTTTTCTCCTTTTTTTTAAAAAAAGTATTACTGAAAAAATACAAATAAAGCTGGACAAAAACTTTTTGCGATCAGCATTTATTTAACGATGTGAGAAGACTTTTGATGCCCTTTTTCATCATAAGTGTATACGCTGTTACCTTTTCTTATGCTAACAGTAGAACCTGTAAACCCGTATAATTCGCCGATTTTTGTAAAAATCAAATGATTTCTGTCATCATAAACGTAAACGCTACTGCCCTTTTGTATTGCCACAGAAATTGCCATATAATCCTCCTTAAATATGAACCAACGCTATTCTAAAACCAATATCACTGTATTCTTTATTGGAATCATTCACCATTACGTAAAAAGCAGAACGGCATTGTCTTGCGCCTACTTCGTCGCTTCCGCCTTTAGCCACAAATATTTCCTTTCCAGAAGCTTCTTTTCTGTTCTGGTCATTTACGCACCATTCGTTTATTATGCCATGCATATCGAATAAACCCCAGGAATTTGGCTTTTTAAGACCCACGCAATGGAATTTATTCGGCGAATTTCCGTTATACCATGCGATTTCATCTATTTCTTCGCATTTATCGCCAACAGAACTCATGTTCTTTCCATTGTTAAAAGCTGTTATAGTTCCTGCTCTGCATGCGTATTCCCACATGCTCTCCTTAGGCAGATCAAATTTATAACCTTCAGGAATAAACTCAGAATATTCTTTATTTAAGATTTCACAGAATTCTCTTGCCTTTTTATAGCTTGCAGAAACTGGATATATCGATTGACTATTGGATTTATTGTTTAAAACAAGTTCATATTGGCTTTTCACGACAGGAAATCTTCCTATCATAAACGGCTCTTTTATTTCAACAAGATGCTGTTCTTCACCGTAATTATATTCGTCTATCCTGCCAACCTCATTTTCAGGGCTTCCTATAATAAAATTGCCCTTCGGGCACATTACCAAGTCAAGACCTGTTTCCGCCTTAAGTATATTATTTAAAATTTCAAATTTATCAATTATATTGTTTTTTGCACATTCGTTTAAAACGTTTTTTCTAAGCTCGCCAGATTTGTAATCTTTTTCTGTTTTCACAAGAGCTTTGTAAAGCTCAATATATCTGGCTAAATTATTTCTTCCTACATTTGTAGGGATATTTACAACCATTGCTTTTGAGATTAAAGACGACATTAACCAAAAATCCCAAACATGCGGTGAACCTAGTTTATTAAGTCGTATATTTTTGTAGAAAATATTTTTTTCATCCAATAGATAAGGCAGATTTTTCTCTTTTCCCTTTGGAAGAAATTCCACATATTCAAGCTGAAATGCGGTTTTTGCGTGCAACAAGTCTATTTTAAGCCATTCGCTGTTTTGATAACCTGTAACAAATAATGCGCAATTTTTATTGCAATCGGCTTTGATTACTGTTTCCGAATCGTCTTCAAGTACATATACCATGCAATGTCGGTTCATATAAAGCCAGAACGCTATAACGCCTCTGACAAAGTCTTCACTGCCATCGAAGGTCATTATTGCGCAATCGTTATTTGCAAGTTCATTAACTAAATCGTTTACTGTCGCTTCCATTTAATGCTCCTTTTGTAAGTTTTTTCGCTTACATTCTAAGCATAACGAAAATATAAAAATTAGTCATATAAAAAAAGATGTGAAAAAGCAAACACAATAAAAAAAGTTAATAAAATTTAGCAAAATACTAAACCAATAACTCGCACATTGTTTTTATTAAGAAACCAGATATAAATTACTAACCAAGCTTTATCTTGCAGTATTTCTGTCTACATGCAATGCCGTATTTATAGATAGTTTTGGTTATTATGGGGCGGAAAACTTTGGTGTATTGTCTGGAATTTATCTGCTCAATAGCTTCATCGCAAGCAGAATCAAACTCATCATCGCTCTTGGCAAGTTTTAACTCAATTATTGCCCCAGTTTTTCTATCAGATGAGGTTAAGCAAATATCGCAGTAGCCTTTTCCAGCTTCTTGACTGGATTTAACGCTGCAACCTTTTGCGTATTCGCTGGAAAGCAAACCAAGCAAAATACCATGGTAAAAGCTTTCCTTTGCGTCTTGCTGTTGCATATCGTCACGAAGGCTTATAGTTTCGCTTAAAAAATCGTTAAAAATATT
>LXOW01280878.1_pt1 | contig 19646 bp, 14 predicted proteins | sample 1368591 | NCBI WGS metagenome assembly LXOW01 (sample SAMN04884650, study PRJNA319009) | bovine gut metagenome | isolation source: Cow rumen | host: Bos taurus | place: Italy: Legnaro (PD) | collected 2014-07-09
CTCTGACAGGGCGCATTCTCTGACCGTTGGTCAGAGTGTGGCGTTGCAATCTCTAACAGTCCGTCACGCATGTGAATGGTGCGGTCGGTGATATTCGCCAGACCTTCGTCGTGGGTAACAATGACGAAGGTCTGGTTGTATTTATCCCTCAGGTCGAAAAACAACTGGTGCAGTTCTTCCTTATTCTTGGAATCGAGTGAACCACTGGGTTCGTCGGCAAGAATGACGGCAGGATTGTTGATGAGTGCACGGGCTACTGCCACACGCTGTTTCTCACCACCGCTGAGTTCGTTAGGCTTATGGTGGGCACGATCTGATAATCCCATAAACTGCAACAACTCCTCAGCCCTTTGACGGGCTGCCTTCTGGGAAGTGCCTGCGATATAGGCAGGAATCATAATGTTTTCCAACGCCGTGAATTCAGGCAGCAACTGGTGGAACTGAAACACAAAACCAATATGCTTGTTGCGGAAATCCGAGAGCTTCTTTTGCGACAGGGAGGTCACATCGACAGAATCGACACACACCGTTCCGGCATCCGGACGATCCAGCGTTCCTATAATCTGCAGGAGCGTCGTCTTACCAGCGCCACTGGGGCCGACGATACTTACCACCTCACCCTTATTGATTGTGAGGTCGATACCTTTCAAAACTTCCAGTGAGCCAAAGCTCTTTTTAATGCCTTTGATTTCTATCATAACAACTTACATCTTCCTTCTTTTATTAATCCATCGTGATATACTGTCATAGATACTGCTCTCCTCCTGATGCTGCGCAGCGGTAAAGGTCATACTCTCCTCCTTGGCATCTCCATACTGGTCTGGGAAGAGTATCATAAGGTTCTTGCCACTGAAGTGCTGCATCAGTTCGTTGGGCAGACGTTCCAGCGCATTCTTATACGAGATGGTACCCTTACGGGCCGTGATAACCACAAACATGTGGTCTTCGTTGATGTTGGCAGCAAGCTTAGGTAACTCGTTCCAATGAGCCATATAGGTGTATTCTGCCCTAACGCTGGAATGGCGGTTATTGATGTATTCGCGGATGAGTTCCAACGACTCGTTACGCCCGTGGAACTGGATACGACAGTCCAGATTGCCTGCCATGCGTGCCAGTCGTTCCAACCAGCGGTGGAAGCCCGGCTCGAATTCTGCTCTTGAGGGTACTGCCACCTGTATTCTGCGTAACGTGTTCAAGGGTTGGACGAATCGTGTCAGCACGATCTGACGGTTCAGACCATTATAAAGACTCTGGATGAATTCACCCCAGAACTTCGGATTGACATCCGTATGGACGTGCATGCCCATGATAATCTCCGAGGCTCCGAACTCACGGAAGGCGTGTTTGATGCCGTTGGCAATGTTGGTGGCCAGTCGCACCTGTGTCTGCATCTGTATATCACTGGCTGAAGCCCGCTGCTCCAAACGTTCCAACAGGCGCAAACCATCCTCACGATGTTTGCTCGCTTGGACGTCGTCATACACTACGTTCAGTGCCACTAGTCCACGATTCAACTTCTGGTTTCTCACCATGATAGCCAGTTCCAACAGCTGGGGGGCAATCTCGGGGTACTTCACGCAGAGCATGATTTTCTCGTCGTCCTTCGACTGTGACCCCTGTTCAGCGGGTTGCAACCTATTAGCCAGTGTAATCTGTTGTGCAGCATGCTCTGTCATCATCGTCGAAATGATGCATGTGATGAGAATCATGATGACAACACCATTCAGCATCTCGTCGTTCACCAGATACACCCCTGGGGTCACCTCCAATTTCATACCAACCATCACCATGGCAATAGCACCGGCAGCATGGGCACAGGTCAGTCCGAACATCATATTACCTGCCGACTTCGGTAGCCGGAACAATAGGCTCGACAGGTAGGCTGCCACGGCCTTGCCGAAAGTTCCAAAGAAGACTATCAGTCCAACGATAAATAGCATGTGGACGCCCTCAAATAGTGTCCTTACGTTGATCAGCATTCCCACACCGATAAGGAAATAAGGAATAAAAATCGCATTACCGATAAACTCTATCCGGTTCATCAAAGGTGACACGTGAGGGATATATCTATTGAGAATCAATCCTGATAGGAAGGCTCCGACGATACCCTCTACGCCTATGAATTCGGAAATGGCAGCCGACAGGAACATCACGCAGAGCACAAAGATGAACTGCATGATGGCATCAGAGTAACGTCGCAGGAAATAACGCGACAGTTTCGGAATGCCCCATGACAACAGGACACAGAAAGCTGTGAACTTCAGCAGGAACATAATCCAGAACACAAAACCCACATCTTCACCATATGACGCTGCCAATGCTGCCAGCATGAGTAGAGCGAGGAACAACGAAATCATCGACGAACCAACACTCAGCATCACACTCGAGTCACGTCCCAAACCGTAGCGCGAAATAATAGGGTAAGCTATCAACGTGTTCGAAGCCATGATACATCCCAACAGAAATGACGCCTGTCCGGAATACCCCAATAGCCAGATAGCCATGAAATAAGTGATTAGCAAAGGTGTCAGACACGTCAGCAGTCCGAATATCAGGAACCGTCGTGAGTTTCTCTTGACACTCTCCAAGTCCATCTCCAATCCTGCCAGAAACATGATATAGAGCAGACCGACCTTTCCAAACAGTTCAAATGAGGAGTCGCGTTCCAGGATGTTCAAGCCATATCTTCCCACCAGTACGCCTGCCAACACCATACCAATGATGTGGGGAATACGCAGTTTACCCATGATGATAGGTGCTGACAATATAATCAACAGCACGACAAAGAAGATCACTGTCGGGCTCGTGATGGGGAAATATGACGACAATATCAGCATTTCGTTGGCAAAGGTACGAATAAGTGAGCAAAAAGCCAAATTTTTGAGCAGTGAATGCTAGAAAAAATGGAAAATATCGTATCTATGCTTTTTTCTCTTCGAAATATCCCCAGATAGTCAGTTCCTTGTCGGCAAGTGGCGTCTTGAACAGATAGCTGGCCAGATAACCCACTACGAGGACAATGAGATGGCTATAGACGCCCAGCATATATTTGTGATGGGTGAAGTTCCAATCGCCCATGTCGAGGAGGGTTTCCTTGACACCTGTGCCGTGAATGTCGACCTTGGTAGAAGTCAGCACGGCATAAGCAGTAAACATGACTGCAGCAGCAATGCCGATGTAAAGGCCTTGCTTGTTGGCGCGACGGCTGAACAAGCCCAGTACAAAGATGCCCACAATGCCTGCCGAGAAGATGGCATAGAGCGAGAAGAGTGCACCAAGAACGCCTTCCCCACCCCACGAGATGTAGAGACAGGCGACGCCAATGGCTCCCAAGCCTGCGGCAACGACCATCCACTTGCCGAAGGTAAGCTGTTGCTTGTCGGTGGCTGAGGGACAGAATCGCTTGTAGTAGTCTTGTACGGCAATGGCTGAGAGGCAGTTCAGGTCGCTGTCGAGCGACGAGATGGCTGCAGCTGCCAAGGCGGCAATGATGAGTCCGCGGATGCCCACTGGCAACTCGTGGGCGATGAAGTATGGAAATACTTCGTCGGCCTTCAGCCCCTCAGGCAACAAGGGTGCGCCCTGAGCATGGTAGTAGGCAAAGAGCGCCGTACCGATGAACATAAACAGTGCCCAAATAGGGACTGACATCAGTACGCCGATATAGGCAGCCTTCTTAGCCTCCTGATCGTCCTTTGCAGCCAGGTAGCGCTGCACAATGGTCTGGTCAGTACCATACTTCTGCAGGGCATAGAATATGCCATTGAGCACCATGACGATAAAGGTCAGCTGCGTCAGGTCCCAATCGTAAGGGCCGAACGATATCTTGTTGTATTCGGAGGCTATGCGGAAGGTCTCGGCAGGACCGCCCTCGATGCCGAACATCAGAATCAATATGCAGATGATGCCTCCGCCAATGAGCAGTAGTCCCTGAGCCACATCCATCCAGATAATGGCTTCCATGCCGCCAAACAGCGTCAGGATGATGATGGTAATACCCAACACCAATACAATACTATATATATTAATGTCGAGGAAGGTTGCCAGCGCCATCGATACCAGGAAGAAGACTGTGCCTGCCTTGGAGAAGTGGCCCAGCGTAAAGGCAAATGAGCTGTACAGGCGTGCAAAGAGTCCGAACCGGCGCTCGAAATACTCATAGGTAGACAGACGGATGACCTTGCGGAACAGGGGTACGATGATACCGATGAGTGCCACGAGCACGACGGGCACCATAAGCCCTTGTACCAGCAGGATCCAGTTGTCGGCATACGCTGCACCTGGATAAGCCAGGAAGGTGACGCTCGATATCAACGTGGCAAATATCGAGATGCCTACTGCCCATGCTGGCACCTTGCCGCCTCCTGCGAAATACTGTGACGTGTCTTTCTGCTTATGTGCAAACCAGACGCCTACGCCGATGGCAGCCAGTATCGATAACAGGACGATGATATAGTCAATCCAATGCATTTACCTTATCTATTATCGTTTGTTCTTCGTCAGCAGAAAGTCTCGTCAGGGGCATGAGCATCCAAGGTTCACAAAGACCTTTCGTACTCATCATCACTTTCAGGGCAGTAAGACTCTGGCCCAGCGTGCGGTCCTTCTGATAGATTTTGGCTATCTCGTTGGTCTCGTCCTGAAGCCGGTTGGCCGTTATCATATCACCAGCCACAGCAGCATCAAATAATTGTTGGAACATCTCTGGCACAAAGTTGCCCGTTGAGGGGACGATGCCATTGCCGCCGAGTTCCAAAGCGTGAGCCGACTGTGCCGCCCAACCACAGAAATAAGCAAACTCCGGATGACTCTTGGTAATCTCAATACACTGTGCCATACGATCCAGATCACGCTCCGAGTCTTTCAATCCCACAATATTGGGATGGTCAGCCAAGCGACGAATCACATCGACCGGAATAGACATGTGTGTCGTAGCCAGAATATTGTAAAGCATCAACGGCCCCGTGATACAATCGGCCAGCGTCTTGTAATAGTCATACATCTGCTCTGGCGTCAAAGCATAATAGGTCGGCAGGGTGGCTACAATGACATCTGCCCCCAAGGCACTATAAATCTCTGCCTGACGGACTTGTTCACTGAAACAGTTACCAGTAAGCCCTGCATAAATCAATATCCTGCCGTTGGCTACCTTTACCGCCGTCTCCACAAAAAGTTGCCCGTCAGCCTGACTCACACTATTGCCTTCTCCCGTTGTTCCCATTAGAAGAGGAGAGACTTTGTTTTCAGCAAAGAAATCAATTATTCGCTCAACGGCCTTGATGTCAAGCTGTCCATCTTGCGTTACCGGAGTTACCATCGGCACCACCACACCACGATACTTACTGTTGTTCATACACTTTAAGTTTTTCGATTTATCTTATTATATATTAATGACGTACGAGTTTTTGATTAGTAATCAGTTTCGACGAGCCACTTGGTATTAACATTTTTTTATAAAAAAAGTAGCGTTTAATGATAACTATTTGGGCGAATTTTTGTACCTTTGCAGACGATTAGCGTTTACCAAAACGGAAAACTTTTTGCAGAAAGAAAAATGAAAAGTTGTCCAAAACGGAAAATTTCGCTAGCATAAAGAGACTTGAAATAACTAAATATATATAGAGAATAATAAACCCATGATGGAGATTAAAAACTTTACTATTACAAAGCGTGACGGAACAAAAGATCGCTTTTCATTAGACAAAATCATGAATGCCATCGTCAAGGCATTCGAGAGTGTGGACGAACCTGCTGACCTCGGAACTGTATCAAAGATCCTGAGTCATTTGGACATGCACGACGACATTAAGGTAGAAGACATTCAGAACCAGGTAGAGGAGGCTCTGATGCGCGAAGGATTCTACAAGGTGGCCAAGTCGTTTATCCTTTATCGTCAGGAACACACCGAAGACCGTGACACATTGGAGAAGATGATGTTCCTCTCTGAGTACACCGAATCGGTCAACGCTGCTACTGGTTCGAAGTACGATGCCAATGCCAATGTGGAACACAAGAACATTGCCACGTTGATTGGCGAGTTACCCAAATCGAACTTCATCCGCCTGAACCGTCGCCTGCTGGTGGACCGTATCAAGAAAATGTATGGCAAAGACCTCGCCAATGAATATATCGACAAATTAACCCATCATTTTATATATAAGAACGACGAGACGTCGCTGGCTAACTACTGCGCCTCTATCACCATGTATCCTTGGCTGATTGGTGGCACGACAGCCATTGGCGGTAACTCTACGGCTCCCACTAATCTGAAGTCATTTGCCGGTGGCTTCGTCAACATGGTATTCATGGTAAGTTCGATGCTTTCCGGTGCCTGTGCTACCCCCGAATTTCTGATGTATATGAACTATTTCATCGGAAACGAGTATGGCAAGGACTACTGGCAGCATCCTGACAAGCAGGCCGACCTTTCGCTGAAGAAGCGTACCATCGACAAAGTCATCACCGACTACTTCGAGCAGATTGTCTACACGCTGAACCAGCCTACTGGTGCCCGCAACTATCAGGCAGTGTTCTGGAATGTGGCTTACTACGACAAGTATTATTTCCAGAGCATCTTCGGTGAGTTCTACTTCCCCGATGGCTCACAGCCAGATTGGGAGGGTCTCTCTTGGTTGCAGAAGCGTTTCATGAAGTGGTTCAACCAGGAGCGTACCAAGACACTGCTGACCTTCCCTGTAGAGACTATGGCACTGCTCGTCGACGAGAATGGCGAGTGCAAGGATAAGGAATGGGGCGACTTCACCGCTGAGATGTATGCTGAGGGACACTCGTTCTTTACTTACATGAGCGACAATGCGGACTCTTTGAGTTCCTGCTGCCGCCTGCGTAACGAGATTACCGACAACGGCTTCAGCTACACCCTTGGTGCTGGTGGTGTGTCCACAGGTTCGAAGTCAGTGCTGACCATCAATCTGAACCGTTGCATCCAGTATGCTGTCAACCACAAGATGGATTACCTCGAGTATCTCAGTGGCATTATTGACCTGTGTCATAAGGTCCAGTTGGCTTACAACGAGAACCTGAAGGAACTGCAGGCTCATGGCATGCTGCCGCTGTTTGATGCCGGCTACATCAACATCAACCGCCAGTATCTCACCATCGGTATCAACGGTCTCGTGGAGGCTGCTGAGTTCATGGGTCTCAAGATTACACCTAACGACGACTATAAGAAGTTCGTACAGGGCATCCTCGGACTCATCGAGAAGTACAACAAGCAGTACCGTTCGAAGGAGGTGATGTTCAACTGCGAGATGATTCCTGCCGAGAACGTCGGTGTGAAGCACGCCAAGTGGGATCGCGAAGACGGCTATTTCGTACCTCGCGACTGCTACAACAGCTATTTCTATGTGGTAGAGGATGATTCACTCACTGTACTTGACAAATTCAAACTGCATGGCGCACCATATATCGAGCACCTCACCGGTGGTTCAGCACTCCACATGAACCTCGACGAGCACCTCTCGAAACAGCAGTATCTGCACCTGCTGAAGGTCGCTGCACAGGAGGGTTGTAACTACTTCACNNGAGTGCCCGCATTGCCATTCAAAGAATGTCGATTATATGACCCGTATCATAGGTTATCTGAAGCGCGTATCGAATTTCTCACAGGCACGCCAGGAAGAGGCTGCTCGTCGTTTCTATGCGCATACGGAGGCTTAAACCATGCTGAAATACGTTAACACAGGAATCGTTTTTCAAGAGATACCCGACGAAGTGACACTGGCAATTAACATCAGTAATTGCCCGTGTCACTGTCCTGGGTGTCATAGTCATTACCTTTGGGAAGATGTGGGTATGCCGCTGAATACTGATGCTATCGACGACTTCGTCAGCCAGTATGGGACCGATATCACCTGCATCTCATTCATGGGAGGCGATGCTGACCCTCGTAGTATCAACATGTTGGCACAGTATATCCACGAATATCATCCACAGTTCCACGTGGCATGGTATAGCGGACGTATCCGTATTCCCTCTGTCGTCAACAAACAGGATTTCGATTATATTAAGGTGGGGCCCTATATCAAACATCTCGGGCCCTTAAAATCAGCAACCACCAACCAGCGGCTTTATCGTCGCACGCTGGATGGTGATTTCGAAGATATTACTTACCGCTTCTGGCGGCAGCAGGATATCGCAGTATAAAAACAAATTAACTATCCGAACTTAATTGTACCCTGAACAGCATCGGACTGTGGCTGGTGAGTGGATTCCTCCTTCTGGGAGATATCCTCACCACTAGCCTGACTATAGATGCTATCAAGAATCTCACGGGTACGCTTGTAGGTCGGTGTCTGCTCCACAGCAGAGATAACATCGTCGTTATCCAAATCCTCGGGACGGAACAAGTAGATATGAGGACGACGCTTGTAGCGCTTGCTCTGTCCGTCACCACCATAGTAGCGGTTACGACGATCCTGACGCTGGGCTTCCTTCTCCTGCTCGGCAGCAATACGGGTAGCCTCCTCCTGCGTGTTACGATGCTGACGGTGACTGGACATGCCGTCGACACGGTCAATACCAAAACCGGTAGCCAAAATAGTAACCTTCACCTTCTTACCTAATTCGGGGTCAGTGGCCAAACCCCATTTGATTTCGAAGTCGTTACCGAACTTGCCCATGAAGTCATTGACATCGTTCATCTCCTCCATCATCAATGAACCAGTGCCATCCTTATTGCCAGCAAACGAGATGCTGAGCAGAATCTTCTTCGAATTGAAGACGTCATTCTCGTTGAGAAGCGGTGAGTTGAGGGCATCATCGATAGCCTTCTTCACACGACCTTCACCCTCACCGTAACCCGTCGACATGATAGCAACACCACCATCCTTCAACACGGTCTTGACGTCGTTGAAGTCGAGGTTGATGAGTCCATGAACAGTAATAATCTCAGCAATAGACTTGGCAGCGACACTCAATGTATCGTCAGCCTTGCCAAAAGCATCGAGCACGGTGAGCTCAGGATATATTTCGCGCAGGCGTTCATTATTGATGACGAGCAAGGCATCGACATGTTTCGACATTTCCTCAACACCATCCAGCGCCTGGTCAATCTTGCGGTCACCCTCAAAACGGAAAGGAATGGTGACGATACCTACCGTCAGAATACCCATCTCCTTCGACACACGGGCAATGACAGGAGCAGCACCAGTACCCGTACCACCACCCATTCCGGCAGTGATGAAAGCCATACGGGTGCCGTCGTTGAACAGGTTCTTGATATCATCCAGACTCTCCTCCGCAGCAGCACGGGCCTTCTCAGGACGGTTACCGGCTCCAAGACCTTCCTTGCCCAACTGCAGATGGACGGGGACTGGCGAATCGTTCAGCGCCTGATTATCCGTATTACACAATACGAAGGTCACATCGTGGATACCCTCGCGATACATGTGGTTGACGGCATTACCACCACCTCCACCAACACCAATCACCTTGATGATGCTATTCTCTTTCTCGGGCTCGCCAAAATCGAGCAGTATGTTATTATCCATAATTCTATTCTTTTTAGGGTTAATAGGGATGTTAGGGGAAATTAGAGGTTATTCTTCTTCAGGACCAAGAATAGTCTCACCAAGGTTCTTGAGTTTCTTCCAGCCCTTGTTCCAGAAACTGTTCTCCTTGCGGATACGTTCTTCCTCACGAGCTTCCTCCTCAGCCTTCTCTCGAGCCTGACGCTCCTCTTCTTCCTTCTTGCGCAAAGCCTCTTCTTCAGCACGACGAACCTCCTCAGCCGTACGTATCACACCAGCAGGAGTCTCCGAAGCCTGACGGGCTCGACGCTGTTCGAGAGTCTCAGGCGTTATAACGGTACGCTGCTGACTGGCAAAGAGATCATTACTCAAAGGCAGCTCACTGCCTGCACAGTTGATATCGCCCTTAGCCAACAGTCCCAACACAGTATTCATCATGGCATCGTGAGCATTGATCTCTGCAATAGTCGATGTGATGGTCTGCGTCACAAATTTGGCGATGCGAATCTTGTCAATATGCGTATAGTTCTGGAAGGCTTTCTCGATATCTCTCAGATTAGAGCCGCCACCAGTAAGGATAATACCGCCCAGCAACTTGTCGCAGAACTCCTCGGGAACCTGACACCAGACATTGGCAATGATTTCCTCCAAACGACCCTCGACAATCTCAATGAACTTGCGCGTTTCCACCTGACGATCCTGGTCGATGGAGTATTTCATATTGTTGTCGATGTCGTTGTTTTCCGTAAAGGCCGAAGCATACTTGAGCTTCATCTTCTCAGCGTCACTCTCCTCCATCTGCAACGAGGCAATATCCTTCGTGATATTGTTAGCACCGAGAGGAATGACGGCCAGATGACGCAGGATGTTCTTCGAATACACGCTCACCGTCGTCGTGTCAGCACCTAAGTCAACCAGTGCACAGCCCGAACGGCGCTCAGCCTCGGTGAGCACGCTATCGGCCAAAGCCAACGGAGCGAGATATAGCTCGGCAATATTGATGCCCGCGGTCTCGAAACACTTGTTGAGGTTGGCGTAGAAAGACTTGCGCTGCAAGATATTCAGGAAGTTACCCTCAATACGATTACACTGAATACCTACAGGATCGAGCTGGAACTGCGAATCCACCTTATACTCCTGAGCTGCAGCATCAATAATCTGCTGGTCAGGGTATTTCATATTACGGTTCTCATCCATCAGTTCAATCACCATGTCCTGCGTGACCTGCATACCATTGGGCAGGTCCTTGGCAATCAGATTGCGAATAGAGCGAATAGACTGTCCACCCACACCAACATACACCTGAGTGATACCCGTCTTGAGCTGTTTCTCCAGACGATTGATGATGTTGGTCAGGCACTGGGCTGTCTTGTCGATGTTGTAAACCACACCTTTGCGGATGCACGACGAGGAATCCTCCTTGACACAAGCCAGCACCTGAATGCTGCCGTCAAGGTTTTTCTTTCCCGCAATACCGGTAATCTTGGATGATCCCAGTTCAATAGCTACGATAAAGTCCTTTGCCATATACTTAACTTCTTAAACTTCTCTTACTTCTTTAACTTCTTCTCTTCTTACAAATAATCTGATTGTCAAATTCCAGACTGATATACGAATACTTGTTCCAACCAGCTTTGCTTAGCCCATACTTATAAAACTTCTCCAAACGGTCCAGTTTTCTGGCAATATCTGTTGGCTGACCCAGATAAATGATATGTTCACCAACACGGGGAATCATTTCAATAGAACCATCAGCCAACACGTTGAGCTGCTCAGCCTGCGAACGCCACATCTTGTTTTTAATAAGATAGTTGCCAACATTAGCTAACACCTTCTTGGCATACTGCTTGGTTACATGGCCTGTCACAATGACTAAATCACTGGTAAACTGGGTATTTGGCATGATGTTACCATGCGTGTCGACATAGTAGTCTTCACCATTGTCGGCCTTGACACGAGCCACAGGAAGACGTTGCTTCAAATGAATAAATACACGTCCTGACTGCGTCTTATAACACTGGGCACTTTCTACAAAGGGATTTTTAAGCAGCGACTCCTCAATACGTCGGGCCGACACTTGACTCATCGGGTCACCCAACGGATAAAGACGTGCGTGCTGCAATTCATGCTTGATCTCGTTTGGAGTCAGAAATCCTTTCACCACCCCTTCTTCAATGTCGATTTTTACCTCGGTACACACATCGGAAAGCTCGTCAGGACGGTTGAAAGCCGTGATGGCGAGAACCAGATAGACTGCCAGAGCCATATCTATCAGGATGATGAACGATTTCTTCCAGTTGATGCTCATATATTATTGTTTACTTCTTATTGTTTAAAATCCTGGTAATATCAGGAACCATATTGTCAAGGTCACCGGCTCCCAACACGATAAGGACATCGAAATCACGGGACTTGACGAGCGGCAACACCTGATCTTTCTGAATGATTTGCTTCTCAATGCCAGGACGCAGGTTGTCGTAGATCAACTGCGAGGTAACACCCTCAATAGGGAGTTCGCGAGCCGGATAAATCTCCGTGAGGATAACCTCATCCAACAGACTCAGCGCATCCGCAAAATCTTTATAGAAATCACGGGTACGGGTATAGAGGTGAGGCTGGAAAATGGCCGTAATCTTACGATCTTGATATAATTCACGGATGCTACGCGCACTCTGATAGATTTCCTTCGGATGGTGAGCATAGTCTGAAAGGAAGACGTGACGGTCGTTCTTGATCTTGAAATCGAAACGACGCTCAACACCGGCATAGGTCTTCATACCAATACGTAACTCCTCTGCCGTACACCCGGCAAGCTGAGCCATTGCCATTGCCGCAATGCCGTTCTCAATATTGATGGGAACAGGCTGACCTAACTGGATATTTTTTATCGACTCAATAGGCGAGATGAAGTCAAAAGTGATTTCACCATTGGCAATACGAATGTTCTCCGCATGGAAATCGCCCTCATTCAGAGCGTAGTCATAGCGGTGTACACCTGAAGGCAAATTCTCTTGCATCTCCAAACCACGGTGGATAATCAGTGCACCTTGAGGCTGAATCAATTCCGTATAATGACGGAAACTATCCAGATAAGCCTCCTTGGTACCATAGATGTCCAAATGGTCTGGGTCTGTCGATGTTATCACTGTCATATAGGGCGACAGCCAATGGAATGAGCGGTCGAACTCGTCAGCTTCTATCACAACATAATCTGAGTCGGAAAGGATGTAGTTCGTGCCATAATTCTTGGAGATACCCCCGAGGAAAGCGTTACAGTCCAGATGACTCTGGTGCATGATATGTGCACACATCGTCGACGTGGTCGTCTTACCATGAGTGCCTGCCACACATAATCCTTTATGCTTACGGGTCAAGGTTCCTAACACCTGGGCACGCTTCTGAATCTCAAAACCATGCTCACGGAAATATTTCAATTCCTGATGGCTTTCGGGAATGGCTGGAGTATAGATAATCAGACTGGACTCCGGTCTGCGACAGGCATGGGGAATATCCTCCACATTCTCTTCATAATGAATCAATGCACCTTCTTTCTCCAACTGACGTGTCAGGGTGCTTGGCGTCTTGTCATAACCGCCCACCACAACGCCACAATGGATAAAGTAGCGTGCAATGGCACTCATGCCAATACCGCCTACCCCAATGAAATATACTGCTTTAATATCTTTTATTTCCATATATTATTTCTCTTTATTGAGAGGATTATCTATTTTGATTTGCAAGTGATACAACCTCCTTGGCAATGATTTCAGCCGAAGCAGGCAGTGCCATCTTCAAGATATTCTCACTGAGAGTCTGCAACTTTGCATCGTCCTTTACCGTATCAATAGCCAACGGCATCAATAATGCCGGAGCCTCAACATCCTTGACGTAGAGTGCAGCATCCTTATTGACCAATGCCAGCGCATTCTTTGTCTGGTGGTCTTCTGCCACATTGGGCGAAGGAACAAGGATGACGGGTTTGCCGAGCAGACAGAATTCACTGATAGAACCAGCACCCGCACGGCTGACAACCAAATCTGCTGCTTTATAAGCGGCACCCATATCACTGATAAAGTCTGTCACGACCAGATTCTCTAACTTTTCTTCCTTGGCGAGCTGTTCTTTTATCTGCTCATAATAATACTTACCTGTCTGCCAGATAAACTGTACACCACTCTGACGGATGACGTCAAGGTGTTTCAGCACACTCTCGTTAACGGTACGGGCACCCAGGCTTCCACCTACGATGAGCACCGTCTTCTTCGACGCATCAAGACCAAAGGAACGAAGGGCCTCGGCTTTGCTCTGCGTATTCTCCAACAGTTGCTGACGCACGGGATTACCCGTTAACATGATCTTCTCTGCAGGAAAGAAACGCTCCATACCTTCATAGGCCACACAAATCTTTGCCGCCTTCTTGGCAAGCAGCTTGTTGGTAACGCCGGCATAGGAGTTCTGTTCCTGAATCAGACAGGGAATACCCATAGCGGCCGCCTTGTTCAGCGTCGGACCACTGGCATAGCCGCCTACACCGACGGCCACCTGCGGACGAAACTCCTTGATGATTTGCTTGGCCATACGCTGACTCTTCCAAATCTTATAGAGCACCTTGACATTCTTCAGCAGGTTCTTACGGTCGAAACCCTGAATAGGCAAGCCTTTTATCTCGTAGCCGGCAGCAGGCACACGCTGCATTTCCATGCGTCCTAAAGCACCTACAAACAGTATCTTGGCTTCAGGATGCATCGCCTTGATGGCATTGGCAATAGATACAGCCGGGAAGATATGTCCACCCGTACCACCACCGCTGATTATTACTCTTAATTCGTCATTCATAAGTGTTCTATCTCTAATACGCTACAAAAGTACAAATTTTCTATCAATTCAAGCCCTATTTGGCTCATTTTCTTTCACTTTCTTCATTTTTGCTGACCTACTGACACTCAAAATGGCTCCAATATAAGCACAGTTGATGATTGTCGACGTACCACCTTTGGAGATGAGTGGCAACGGCTGTCCCGTGACTGGGGCCAAGCCGACGGCAACCATCATGTTGAAAGTGGCCTGTATGACCAACAACAGTCCGAGACCCATCGCCAGAAATGCCGGGAAATTATTCTCACACCGACTGGCAATACGGGCACAACGGTAAAGCAGGACAACATAAAGGAACATAACCGCGAAAGCCCCCACGATACCCAATTCCTCAATGACGATGGCATAGATGAAATCCGAGAAGGCTTGCGACAGGAAATCACGCTCTGTGCTCTTACCGGGTCCCTTACCGATAATACCGCTCGACACAATGGCAATATTTGCATGAGCCACCTGGGCATCTTTGTCAAGGTCGTACTCCTGAGGGGTCGGTTTGGGTTTGCCAAACTTCATGATACGACTTTTCCACGTGTCTGCACGGTGGAACATCTTTTCCACGAAGTTCTTTTCTTTCTTGGGCTGATTGGCCTGATCAACCTGCTCCGTCTTGGTCAGCGTCTTTTCTTCATCACTGATATCGTGACCGACCAACATGACCATCGAAACGGCCACAACGACAAAAATTATGATGATACCCGCCAGTTTACCCAACTGCTTCAAAGAAACCAGACCGATGAACATCATCAGGAAGACCACCGCAAAGAGCATTGCTGCCGTAGAGAGGTTCTCCAAGCCTATCAGCAAACAGGCTGGAAGGGTAATCGAAAGAATCCATTTAAAGGCTTTTTTGTCCGCCCCGTTCTCACGCTGCATGGCGGCAAGAATCTGCGCTACAGCCAACACAATCGTTCCCTTGGCAATCTCTGAAGGCTGGAACGTGAAACCAAACAGATTAATCCAACGTCCGGCATCACCGACCTTCGTTCCTGCCAACAGTACCCAAAGCAGGGTAATTACTGATATCAGCATCAGGAAGGGTGTCATCAACTTAAAATACCGACACGGTATATTCAGCGTGAGGATAGCCACCACAACACCTGCCATAATAGTGAAGGCATGATAGGCTATAGGTCCTACGTAGTTCTGGCTCTTATACGTCAGTCCACTGGAAGCTGAGAAGACTTCCACAACACTGATCATACAGAGGAAGAAGAACACCATCCAGATGACCTTGTCGCCTTTGAAGAGATTACCTATTCGATTGTTCATATTATTCTTGTATTTCTAGAGATTCTAGATCGTCTAGAGACTTCTTGCTAATTCCTTAAACTGTTCACCACGGTCTTCCATATTCTTGAAGAGGTCGAACGATGCGCAACAGGGTGACAGCAACACCGTCATGCCGGGCTCGGCCATCTCGTAACAAGCTGCCACACAGTCTTTCATGGAGTGGGTGTCACGAACGGGAATACCCAGTGAGTCGAAGTTATCGTGCAGCTTCTGATTGTCAGCACCCAGATAGACCAGTCCGGCACACTTCTCCTTCACCAGCGGTATGATCGGCTCGTAGTCGTTGCCTTTATCCTTACCACCGATAATAAGGATTGTCTTGGTTTTCATCGACTCCAGTGCATACCAGCACGCGTCGACATTGGTAGCCTTCGAATCGTTGATATACTGGACGCCACGAACGGTGCACACCTTCTCCAAACGGTGCTCCACACCAGGGAAATCACTCAACGACTTGCGAATATCCTCTTTCTTGATACCTGCAACATCTGAGGCAATACCTGCAGCCAGCGAGTTGTAGATATTATGCTTACCGGTCAGACTCAGCGATTCTTGTTCCATATTAAACGGCTCGGGCTTCTCAATCTTATACTGCCCTTCCTCGATATAACCGATACTGCCGTTCTCTTTCAACTCGGAGAAGGGGTACTGGATGGCCTTGATGTCATATTTCTCCAACTCTCTCTTGATGATAGGGTCATCATTCCAATAGATGAAGGCATCCTGTGGCGTCTGGTTNNGCGTCCACATAGTTCTGCATCTTGAAATCGTAACGGTCCAGATGGTCAGGCGTAATATTGAGCAGAATAGCGACATTAGCACGGAAATCGTACATATTATCGAGTTGGAAAGAGGACAACTCAATGATGTAATACTCATGTGGATCCTCAGCAACCTGCAGGGCCAGCGAATTACCGATATTACCAGCCAGACCGGCATCATAGCCTGCCTCTTTGAAGATATGATAGATAAGGCTCGTCGTCGTCGTCTTACCATTCGAACCCGTTATACATATCATCTTCGAATGGGTATAGCGACCGGCAAACTCTATCTCACTGATGATATGAATGCCTTTCTCCTTAATCTTTACAATCATCGGGGCCGTATCGGGAATACCCGGACTCTTAATGATCTCGTCGGCATCCAGAATCTTTTCTTCCGTATGGTGACCTTCTTCCCAACAAATCTGGTGGTCATCCATCAGCTTCTTATACTTTTCATTGATCTTCGACATGTCGCTGACAAACACGTCGAAACCTTGTTTCTTGGCCAGAACGGCAGCTCCTGCTCCGCTCTCTCCGGCTCCTAATATGACTATCTTACTCATCTTTATCTAATCTTCAAAGTAATAATCGTTAATGCTGCTAATATAATCGTGGTAATCCAAAAACGAATGGTAATCTTCGACTCATGGAACGGACGGTGGGGCCAGCTCTTCAAAATATACGTGCTGGTCTGGTCCAACTGGGAGTCAAGTTTACGGAAGGTATCGTGGATAGGGGTAGCACGGAACACTCTCACACGCTTTCCCTTACGTTTCTGCAATTTAAACCACTGGGTCTGGATGATGACACTCAGACTTTCAATAAAGAAAATGCCGCAAAGGATGGGGAGCATCAGTTCCTTATGGATAATGACAGCACAGACACCGATGATACCGCCAATGGTCAATGAACCCGTATCGCCCATAAAGATCTGAGCGGGGAAGGCATTGTACCAAAGGAAACCCACCATCGCACCGATGAAGGCAGAAAGGAACACCACCAGTTCCTGTGAACCAGGGATATACATAATATCGAAATAGGCGGCATAAATAATGTGGGACGAGATATAGGAAAATATCAATAATGCCGCACCGATAATAGCCGAATTTCCAGCACACATACCATCCATGCCATCATTCAGGTTGGCACCGTTCGATACAGCCGTCACGACGATAATCGTCATGATGACAAACAATATCCAACCTGCTGCCACCTTATACTCACCCAAGAACGACATAATGCTGGAGTAGTTCAGATTATGATTCTTGATAAAAGGAATGGTGGTCTGCAGCGACTTCACGGCCTCTGTCTTGTGCTTTACCACTATTTCTTGATTCTGCTTGACCTCAGATACATTCTCGCGGACTACAGCGTCAGGACTGAGCCAGAGTGTCAGACCGACGATGAAACCGATTGACACCTGTCCCACTATCTTATAGATGCCTTTAAGACCTTCCTTGTTCTTGCGGAAAATCTTGATGTAATCATCCATAAAGCCAAGGAATCCAAGCCATACGGTAGTGCCTATCATCAGCAACAGATAGATGTTACGCATACGTCCCAACAGCAGTACGGGAATCAGGATGCTGACAATGATGATGATACCACCCATTGTGGGAACGCCTTTTTTCTCAACACCGAACGGGTCGATACTAGGGTCGCGGGCGGTCTCCGAAATATTGCGACGCTTCATCCATTTGATGAAATACTCACCAAACCACGCTGAGATAACTAGTGACAGGATGAGTGCCAACAGCGAACGGAACGAGATATACGACCAGAGGTGCGCACCCGGGATGTCATACTGCTCTAAGAATCTGAAAATATAGTATAGCATATTATTTCCTTATTTTCGTTATTACGAATTGATTCCAAAAATCTCCCTAACAATCTCCCTGTCATCAAAATGATGCTTCACACCCTTGATTTCCTGATAGTCCTCATGACCCTTGCCGGCAATGAGGATGACATCACCCTTTTGGGCCAGCATACTGGCCGTACGGATGGCTTCCTTGCGGTCTACAATACTCACTACCTTCTTCATCTGTTTAGCGTCGAGACCTGCCAACATATCGTTGATAATATCCTGAGGTTCTTCAAAACGTGGATTATCAGAGGTGATAATGACCTTGTCACTCTGCTTGACGGCCTCCTGAGCCATCAACGGACGCTTGCCCTTGTCACGGTTGCCACCAGCACCACAAACGGTAATGACTTGTCCACCCTTACCATCCAGCACCTCATGAATGGCATTGAGCACATTCTCCAAAGCATCGGGCGTATGGGCATAGTCTACGATGGCGGTCACTCCTTCCTGTGAACGGATAGGTTCCAGTCGACCTGCCACACTCTTTAACGTGCTGAGCACCAAGAGGATATCCTCTGGTTTCTTTCCTAACATCACAGCAGCACCATAGACTGCCAACAGGTTAGAGACGTTGAACTTTCCGATAAACTGAACACCTACTTCGCGACCGTCAATCTCCAGATACATGCCTTCGAAATGACACTCGATGATACGGGCACGGAAATCAGCCATCGAACGGGTGCTATAGGTCTTCACCTGCGCCTTCGTATTCTGAACCATCACACGACCATTCTTGTCGTCGGCATTGGTAATGGCGAAAGCATCCTTTGACAGTCCGTCAAAGAAAGCTTTCTTGGCATCACGATAGTTCTCAAAGGTCTTGTGGTAGTCCAGATGATCACGAGTAAGGTTGGTAAAGAGACCACCAGCAAATTTCAGTCCGCCAATACGCTTCTGGGCAATAGCATGACTGGAACACTCCATAAAGGCATACTCACAACCTGCCTCCACCATCTTGGCCAACAGTCGGTTGAGTTCGATGGGATCAGGAGTGGTATGGTCGGCAGGAATCACCTCGTCCTCGATATAGTTGCTGACAGTAGAAAGCAGACCGCACTTGTGACCAAACTTACGGAACATATTATATAATAAGGTGGCAATAGTGGTCTTGCCATTGGTTCCTGTCACACCGACCAGCTTCAGCTTCTGCGAAGGCTCACCATAGAAGACGGTGGCAACCTTTCCAACAGCATCTTCCGTCGAAGCAACCTGCACATAGGTCACACCGCCCGCGTGCTCAGCGGTTCTCCCGCTGAGATTCTCGGGCAAATCCTCACACAACACAGCCTTAGCTCCCAACTCGATAGCCTTGGGAATAAAGCGGTGACCGTCTGTCTGCGTACCTTTCATTGCCACGAA
>LXOW01331210.1_pt2 | contig 19636 bp, 15 predicted proteins | sample 1368591 | NCBI WGS metagenome assembly LXOW01 (sample SAMN04884650, study PRJNA319009) | bovine gut metagenome | isolation source: Cow rumen | host: Bos taurus | place: Italy: Legnaro (PD) | collected 2014-07-09
TGATCTCCGGCTTCTCCAAGGCCTTCGCCATGACCGGCTGGCGGCTGGGGTTCGTGGCGGCGGACAGGCGGTTCGTGTCCCAGATGCTGAAGGTGCACCAGTACGTCATCATGTGCGCCTCCACCATGTCCCAGGCGGCGGCCACCGAGGCGTTGAACGGGCTCCTTCGGGGCGAGTTCGACGACGTGGAGAAGATGCGCCGGGCCTACGACCAGCGGCGGCGGTACATCTTCGACCGGCTCAACAACATGGGCCTCAAATGCTTCGAGCCCCGGGGCGCCTTCTATATCTTCCCGGACATCACCTCCACTGGCCTCACCTCCGAGCAGTTCGCGGAATCGCTGCTCCGGGAGGAGCGGGTGGCCGTGGTCCCCGGCAACGCCTTCGGCAGCCGGGGCGAGGGGTTCGTCCGCTGCTCCTACGCGGCCAGCCTCAAGAACATCCAGGAGGCCATGGACCGGATGGAGCGGTTCGTGAACAAGAGGAAGTAATGAAAGCTTCGCGCCTTTTCTTCGAAAAGAAAAGGCGCCCCAAAAGAACTTTGAGAAGGGATCGTGCCTCCGCGGCGACCCCTTCTCTTTTTTCTAGGCTTTTCTTTTTGCGCCGCTTTTTCTTTTCACCGGAGACTATTTGTCAAGGGGTGTTTTTCAAAACCATTGGATAATAGCTTTTTTCTATTCAAATAATTCACTATCGCCCCACCAAAAGGCATCGGTTGCCAAGAGAGTTTTCAAGAACTTTCTTCTATCTCAATACCTGCGAGAAAAAGGGGGAGCAGTTCAAAGAACATCCTTAACATATTATGCGATATGACCTTTTGATACAAAAAAGTTATCAGCGAATTTCCTGTTCAATGTTTCTGAACTCAGGCGTATCAAAGAAGTCGATCATAGAGATCTCAAGTCCATCACATATTTTCTTTAAGGTGATGACGCCAGGATTCTGACTTGTCCCATTGATGATATTTTTCAAGGTTGTCGGCGGAAGCGCGGAGAGACGCGCGAGACCGTTGATGGTCAACCTTTTTTCATCGCACAGATCCAATACTCTTTTAACGATATACTCCTTCGTGTCCATAATAGGCTCCCATCTAGTATTCGATTTTTATCGTAGCAGGATAATGATTCGAGAAAGACCATATATGGACTTTTTGGACCATATATGGTAAAATAGTCCATATATAGACCGTTTATAGGTGTGACGGCGTGCTTTCTGTGTGTAGAACTACATCAGGAGGCAGAAAATGACAGAAAAAAGGTATGGATATGTACGAGTATCAAGCAAGGATCAAAATGAGGAACGACAGATATTGGCTATGCGAGAGTTCGGCATAGAAACGGCGAATATCTTTGTAGACAAGAAATCCGGCAAGGACTTTGAACGACCGCAGTATAAGCGATTGCTAAGAAAACTCAAGCCGGATGATACGCTCGTCATCAAGAGCATCGATCGGCTGGGACGGAATTACCAGGAAATCCTGGAACAATGGCGTTTCATCACCAAGGAGAAGCGAGCTGCTATCGTCGTACTGGATATGCCGTTGCTGGACACACGACAAGGGCGGGACCTGACCGGTACCCTGATCGCGGACATCGTGCTGCAGCTGCTTTCGTATGTTGCAGAAATGGAGCGTTCCTATATCAAGCAGCGGCAGGAGGAAGGCATCGCAGCGGCGAAGCTGCGCGGAGTGCGATTCGGCGCGCCGCCCAAGGAACGGACAGCAGCATTCTATGAAAACCTTGATCTATGGAATAAAGGGCAGATCAGTGCACGGGCGGCAGCGAAGCGGATCGGCATCCACTATACGACCTTCCTGCGATGGGCCAATAAGTAATATATTTGTCCAAAATGATTTTTATAGTTGGACATAATACACCACACTAATATCGCTTCGTTTCCAACAAATTGCTGTCAGAAAGACACGAAATCACACCTATAAATTTCCATTTAGGATTATAACATACCATGATGCAGAAAGTCCACTTTCTGCTTCATTGCCATCACTTGTCAAGGGTAAAAAAGGAGGTTATTTATGGATAGTAATGAAGAGCATACCCCCATTTTTAGGGACAAAATGCCTGCTTATGATGAGGCCTCATTTCTATCGTTGATGAGCATTTATTTATCGGAATGGATGTATCAAGATACGATTCTGTGGAATCATGCTTTCGCATATTTTGCATTCACGTTCGCCGTTACCGTATTTCCAGTCGCTTGCCCGTGGAATTTAGATAAAAAGGTGCTAGCCGTTCTTCCGTTAAAACTATTTCCGAGCGTTGGTATTGTTCTTGCGTTTATGCTTTTGTTCGTTATGCTTGGATACTGGAGACGAATGAGGAAAAGCACTACAAAATACCGCGACATGATCGAAATGTTAGATAAAAGCGTTCGAGAAGAAAAGCTACATCCGCAGGTTATGGACGTGCGGGAGGATGAGCAGGGTAAAAAAGTAATATCTTTTCATAAGCAACGATGTAAAGAAACCCCAAAAAGAAAAGGTCGTATTGTGGATTGCGTATTAGGGTGCAATCTAACACTCTTCATAGCAGCTATTATGTTTTTGGTATTATTGATTGCTGCAATTATAGTCCTGCGTCGCATTGACGGTATAATTGCTGCATTATCTTGAACAAACGATAGTATTTCCTCTTTCTAAGAAAGGATTGTGACTTATGTTAAAACGCTTATTCTCTCTTTTGCTCGTTGCACTCATGATCTTCTCTCTGCTGTCAGTTAGTGCGATTGCAGACGAAACGGACACGAAGCCGGAGGAAGAGGCCACGCAGGAAACGGTAGTCGAAGGACAGCCTGACGCCAAGACCGAAGAGCCCCAGCAGCCTGAACAGCCTGAGGATCCCGAGCCTGAGCCGGACCCTGAGCCGGAGTCCGAGACTGAGCCCGTACCGGAGCCAAAGAGCTATGCCTTTCGGCTCACCATCCGCTTTCCCGGGGAAAAGGAGGCAGCGGACGTGAAGGTTTACAAGTACATCGAGCCAACGGAAAAGGAGCCTGACCCCAGCTATGAGGGCCAGCCTACCCTGAACCCCGATGCCTTGGGGAACGGCAGGTATCATTTCATCATCACCACGGCGAGCTATGAGCCTTACGCGGGCGACTTCACCATCGCGGACGCCGATGTGGAAAAAACCATTACCTTAATCCTCAAAGCTGCTCCTACCCCGGACCATGATACCACGTATGAACCTGAGCCGGAGCAACCGGAGGAGCCTGAGCAGCCGGAGGAGCCTGAGCAGCCGGAGGAGCCTGAGCAGCCGGAGGAGCCTGAGCAGCCCGAGCAGCTCGAGCAATCGGAGGAGCCTGAACAGCCCGAGCAAGCCGAGCAGCCCGAGCAGCCCGAGCAACCGGAGGAGCCCGAGCAACCGGAGGAGCCTGAGCAGCCTGAGGAGCCCGAGCAACCGGAGGAGCCAGAGCAACCGGAGGAGCCTGAGCAGCCGGAGGAGCCTGAGCAGCCCGAGCAAGCCGAGCAGCCCGAGCAGCCCGAGCAGCCCGAGCAGCCGGAGGAGCCTGAGCAGCCTGAAGAGCCGGAGGAGCCCGAAGCAACAGAACTGCTCTTATCGGAGGAATACGTTTGGGAAGGCGATTTGCTGATCGAGGAAGGAACTATCATTCGCGTCAGTGGCAACGCGCTCGTCCCTGAGGGTATGACACTGACCGTGGCCGGAACGCTGATCATGGAGGAGGAAGCCACACTGACGGTGGCGGGGAACCTGATCCTCACTGAGACCGCGGCCCTGGAGAGCGACGCCTTGACCATCAGCGCTGCGGAAACCGGTACCATAGAGGGGTTGGACCCCTTCCTGCCGGAGCCGGAGGAGCCAGAAGCAACAGAAATGCTCCTATCGGAGGAATACGTTTGGGAAGGCGATTTGCTGATCGAGGAAGGAAGCATCATTCGTGTCAGCGGCAACGCGCTCGTTCCTGAGAGCATGACACTGACCGTGGCCGGAACGCTGATCGTGGAGGAGGAAGCCACGCTGACGGTCGCTGGGGACCTGATCCTCACAGAGACCGCTGCCCTGGAGGGCGACGCGCTGGCTATCAGCGCAGCGGAAACCGGCATCATAGAGGGGCTGGACCGCTTCCTGCCGGAGCCGGAGAAAGTTACCTGGGAGGACGTCCTGGTAGCCGGATACTTCGAGGCTGAGGAGCCGGTGCTGATAACGGAGGATGTTGTGATCCCCGCGGAAGGGATGCTGGTAATCCACGGCGGCGAGCTGGTCGTCGGGCCGGAAGCGACGCTTACGGTGGAAGGACTTTTGATCATCGACGGCGGCATGCTGACCGTTGCGGAAGGTGCCACATTGAAGAACGAGATGTTCATCCAGGTGGAAGGGAAAGGAGCACTGAGGGTGGAAGGCGCGTATGAGCAATCTGAACTGGCCGCCCTGGTTTGGGACGCTTCCGAGAACGCTTCCGCTGTGGAAGGGATCGACAAGATCATGATCGACAAGACCATCTTCGCGGCCGACGCCGAGACCTTGGCGGCGTCCCTCTCCCGCGACGGTTTCCGCACCCTGACCGTTCAGGTCTCCGGTTCGGAGCTGGTGAAGGCGCTGGACCAGATCCCCGGCGGCGTGATCATCTCTGTGCGATAAAGGGAGGGAAAGAACGATGAAAAAAGCGATTCGCATATTGAGTCTGGCCCTAGCGTTTCTATTCGTGATGGGGATGCTCCCTCTTGGACAGTTTTCAATGATAGAGGAAGTTGAGGCGGCAAGCACGATAACTACAGATGAAGTTATTTCTATTATCCAAAAAATATATGACAAAACGAATAATCGCTATTGGTGTGAAAACAAAAGCGAAAAGGATATGAAAGATGCTGCAAAACGAGAAGATTATTCATTTGGGACATCAGCAAGTTGCAAATGTAATCATAACAATGGTGTGTGTAAATCGAACCATATGAGCGCAACACAGTGTCAAGGTTTTGCTAATTTCGTTGATTTCTGCATATTTGGCAAATCTCCGCAAAGTGCAATATATCATGGGAATGAGTATAAGTATTCTGGGAAAAAGGTTAGTAAGACAGATATATACACGATTCAAAATGAGAAGAGATTTGAGAAATTTGAAGAAATTAAACCTGGCGATATCTTATGCTTTAACAATCATGGAAAAAAAGGCAAACCAAACAATGACTATCCCAAACACAAAGTCGTTGTATGGAAGGTTACTAGGGAAGGTGGCGCAATAACAGAGATTAAATTCATCGAATGTAATGTTGGAGGAAACTGCCACATACAGAGCAGATCAATGTCTGCCTCTGAAATGAAGGAACGGATGAAACATTCTGCCTCCTTTATTATTCAATGCCCTGCTATATCATGTAATCATAGTAACATTGATTCTTTCGGTAATTGCACTAATCCCAATTGTTCTGCCCATTTTCATCAATACAACAGCAACGGCGTCTGTATGTATTGTGAAGCGAACGGGAAGGCAAGTTCGTATAAGGATACGGCAGGACAGACTGTATACTATTACGACGACGCTAACAAGGGTAACTATTTAATTCAAGCGGAAATAAAAGGAAGCGAAAAGTATGGAACGGTAGAACGGAAAGGATGGTCTCTATTACCGTTTACCGTATACAGCGATATGGCTGGTTCTCAAAGAGCGGGGACTGCTCTTTTCGGGGAAATCGTCTCGGTTTATAAGAATCACAAGGATTATCAAGAAAACAAGGATACGGATAAGGTGTGGTATGGGCTGCGGGTTTCCGGGATCAGCGGGACCGTCTACGTTCAGGGAGATTCAGTTGAGGCAAAGATGACTTCCAAGATCTCCATTACCAAAGAAACCTATCCGGAAGCAAGGGTATTGGCCGGGGGAACATCCAGTAAGAATAAAGGGTATGCCTACACCACCGTAAAAGGAACGATAGAAGCGACCGGTTTCGGATCAACAAAGGATGCTAAAGTAGCCGAAGTGACTATCGCCATTTTCAGAGAAGATGATTTCAACGCGATTCCTTTTGCCTCGGGGCTTGGGATACTCCGCGGTATCTCCCAGGGGAAGGGTATTATTTCCGCCGCGGAATTGCTGGAATTGAGCAAAACGGTCAAGCCGCAGTATATTGCCCATGCTCAAAACATCAATAAAGCGACCTATAAGCTGGAAGACAGCAAGAACAAGACGGATGCAGGCAAAACGTTCGATTCCTCCATGGGATTTGGCAAACTGAAAGCTGGGTATTCGTATGTCTACATCCTCGCCGCGACAGATACCTACGGCGCCAGCAACACAGCGCGGCATCCATTCTATGTGGAAAGCAGCTCCACCGCAAAGAGTAAATGCGAGTTGACGCTGAGCAGTGGTGAGGTCAAGAAGATCCAAGTGGAGAAAGGATCGTCTTACGAATTGCCGACCAAAGCGAAGCAGGACATGGATTTCCTCGGATGGTCCAGCAGCATAGACGCGAGCGAAGCGGAGTTTCCGGCGGGGTATTCCTATACAGTGACGAAGGATACAACGTTATATGCTGTGTTCACGGAACGAGATATAGACCCACCGGCAGAGCCGGCCTTGTCCCCGGCCACATATAACATCGCTGTGGGGGATGCGCAGACGATCACCTGGAGTAAGGTTGACGGCGCAACTAAGTACATTGCGTATCTTTATGACGAAAACGGCCTGGCCATAGATTTCCAGATTACCGAGACCAGCACGCCGTCCATTTCCATACCCTTTGAGACTGCGGGAACGTATTTTATCGGGGTCGCCGGAATGAATAAAGCGGGAGCGGGGGATGAAAGCACAGGGCGGATCACGGTCAATGTGCACGAGGACGTTTCCGCCACGTTTATGAATTATAACGGCGCTGTATGGACGACCTATGATGCGGTCCGGTACGGCAGATCTGCTGCTGTTCCTTCCGATCCCATGCGCGAAGGATATACCTTCCTTGGCTGGACGGATGTGGAGGGAAGCAGCGAAGTCAAGCAGAACGCACTCACTGAATTGAAGGAGGATAAGACCTTCTATCCGGTCTATTCGGCAATACCCTATTCCGTCACGTTCTATGACAAGGACGGGGGCGTTTTGTCAACACAAAACGTGACCTATATTGGTGATGTCCCCGGCAGCGCAACGCCGCCCACGCCTCCGGCAGTGGATGGCTATACCTTCTTGGAATGGAACACCCAGGATTATCTGAACGTCCGGGAAAGCGGGATCAAGATATATCCGGTTTACATGCAAAACGAAGACTTGGCGGCAACCACCATGCCCATGTCCATTCACATTGACAGTGTAGAGGCAGAGGATAATGGGTATTGGGTCTATTACAGTGTGACAAACAACCGCGATTATGGACAGCTGGGCAGGGTGGTTCTCGCAGGAAAAACGGTATACGGCAAGTTCGTTACACAGACGGAATCCGGCGCTTTCTATCTTCGTAGCAGGGCAAAATCCACGGCACCTTATCAAGGCAACGCATATATCCCTGTATCGGAAGCCGACATGGCGACGCTTGCTAAAGTGCAAGTGTATGTGGTGGACAGCTATCAGTCCACAAGACCTATCGCGGAGATGGACGAAGAGTATGTCGAAAACGGCGCATCGTTCGGAGAATACAGCCAATGGTTGACAGAAGAGCAACTGGCAACCGTCAGTTATGTAGGTAATAGGGAACCAGGAACGCAATATCGCTACAGGGTAAAACTATATCAAACCACAAACGATCCTGTCTGTCCGGAAGGATGGGAACCAGAGAGTGTAAATACGGTGGATGGCGGTTGGGGCGAATGGAGCCCTTGGCAATATGAGCCGGTAAATGAATCCGAAACAAGACAGGTCAATACTGAGGTGGAAACGGTTTCTGAGGCATATACAGAATATCGTTATGGCAGATGGTATGGAACAAATGTCGTTGGAAAACAGTCGGGGAATTCGTTCTCCGCTGCTGCGAGTCCCGCCTTCGCACATGCGGATGCAAACTATAAGAACGCTTCATCCAAGTTTCATAAGAATTATTCTGCTTGGGGTACGAAACGTCTTAGTGCCGTCAGCGACACGTTCCACACCTCATACCATGATAGCGAACAGACGTGGTTTAAGATTTCAAGCGGTCAATACTACTGGCATATATACTACAATGGTAGTAAAACCGCCGCGAACAAATACTTCTGGGAAGAATCGAGAACTGTTCCCGCTGTGACAAGGGAAAAGTATCAGTACAGGGACAAAAATGAGGCTACTACTACATACACTTATTCCTGTTGGTCCGATTGGTCGGTATGGTCCAATTCATCGGAGACGCCGTCAGGTGAGGTAGAAGTTGAAACCAGACCGGTTTATCGTGTTCTGCTTACCGGGAACAATAGTCAGGGAATGTTGCATATTGCACAAGCGAATCTCGGTAGCGCAGCAGCAAACAAACAGGCGATCATTACTGTGTACAAGGTGGATGCTGCTTCGGATTACTCGAATCAGTATATCAATCAGGTCACAATGGATGAGAATGGTTCCTATGAATTCAGTTTCTATACATTAGAAGAGCCAACGCCGGAAACAGGCGACTTTACGGTTTCTTTGACCGTTGAGGATGCGACTGAACCGATATACCTCGAGCCTATTCCTGTGGCAGAAAGCGCGATGAGAAGGTATACCGTTACCTTTGTTGATGAAGTGACGGGTTTGCCCTTCAATGTACAGAATGTGATCGAGGGTAGGGCCGCTGTTGCCCCTGAGATTCCCGATCATCCCGAATATTATTTCCTTGGGTGGGAATATGGCCTCGGAAATATTCGTGAAAACATGACGATTAGGGCACGGTTCGTTCCGAAACTGTTTACAGTCGTGTTTGTGGATGCTGTAAATTGTACGGTCGATATGTATACCGATTTACCGTATGGCTCTGATATGCCATCCAAAGCTGATCCGAGCGAAGAAGGATATCGATTCCTCGGATGGAGAGCAAACGGTGGACCTGTTCCCACCACGGTGGAAGGCCATATGATTGTCACGGCGGAATATGAACATATTTCGTATAAGGTGTCGTACATAGGCACAGAACCACAATACGATTCGAATGGAAACATTATCCCGCTGTTAACGCAGGATGTATTCTATGGTGAGTATGCAGATGATCCGTTTGCATATGAAGGTGAATACGATGAGTTCGACGAGGAAGATCCCTCTGGAGAAGGGACATCAGGAGATGAAGGAATCAGTATTAGTGATTTGAATATTCCCGACTCCATGTACTTTGCCGGCTGGTCGGAGGGTACCGAAGATCCAATCATGGGGAGCATTGTCCTCTCCCCGGTACTGAACTATTACTATGATACGGCAGAAGTGCTGTCTTCGTTGGACGGCGGTATCTATGTGGGAGAACAAACGCTGACCTTATTTGTGGATGCAGAAGAACAGCCCAGTATCCCGGTGCAGTATCGCATCATTACTGTCGGACAAAACGAGGATGATGTGGAATGGATCGACTACGACCTGACAACGGCACCGGAAATCACGATCTCGTCGACTTGCCTCTTGCAGATCGAAGCCCAGGAAAACGATAAGAACGGTTTCAATGCAGAATATGAGTACATTCTCGTATCGCAGGAAGAATTGCCGGCGACGCCTTCCGCGCTGAATGTCGCACAAACGGAGACGGACTGTGTAGCCGTTACATGGTCGGCTGTGGACAATGTCACAGGATACTTGCTGTGCCGCACCAGTGACTGGGGTGAGGTGTCGGAATTCATGGTGGAAGGGACCTCGTTTATCGACTATGGCGTGGAACCCCTTCGCGCATATTCCTATTCTGTGTGCGGGTACAGGATCGCTGAAAAGAACGGGGCGTCCCTGCTGCTGAACGGCGACTCTACGGAGGAACAGAGAGTGTTCTTCTTCGGCGGGTATACGCCTGTTTCCGGTGTGGAAATCACAGGGGTGGGTTCCGTATATGCAGGATCCGCTGTTCAGTTGACCGCTGTTGTGTCTCCTGCTGCGGCATATGATCCTTCGGTTGTATGGACCGCGACGAACGGTACCGGCGAAGGATATGTTACAAGGGATGGTATGTTCTATGGAACTACGCCTGGTACTGTGACAGTAACAGCCACCGCACAGGACGGCAGCGGAGTGACTGCAACGACTACGATAGAGGTCGAGGCTATTTCTTCAGGAGCAGGTTTTGCCTCGCTCACCGTATCTTCGGCGCAGATACGTGCAGGCGGCAATGCAACAGTGTCTGTTTCTATCAGTGAGGATTCCCTGTTGCAGGCCATGCAATTTGCCGTAGTATACGACTGCAGCAAATTGACGCTGGTATCGGCTGATAAAGGTGCAGTCATGCAAAACAAATCCCCCAGCATCGGTACTACGGAGGAAGGGATTGTCTACTTCACATGGGAGGATATCGAGTCCCTTACCGATGGCGGGTCGATCCTTGACCTGACATTTAGGGCAAATGCAAGTGCGACGGGAACGGCGCTCGTTGAAATCCCGACAGACAGAAGCGAGCCGTTTGTGTTCAGCCAGGGCGATAGCAGTCCCATTGCGGTTGCGTCGGTTAACGGCGCATTGAGCATCTTGCAATTGCTGCTCGGCGATGTCAATGAAAGCGGCAGCGTGAATATCGTGGATGCGAGCTTGATTCGTCGGTATTCGGTGAAGCTTGTGACGCTTACGGAGACGCAGCTCCTTGCCGCCGATGTTAATGGAGACGGCGAAGTCAATGTCATTGACGCACATATGATTCGTCGGTATATTGCTCGACTGCTGGACGCTTTTCCCGCAGCATAAGCGGTGATGCCCATGAGAAGAAGATGGTTAAAACGCATTCCAATCCTTGTGGCAGCAATGCTTCTGTTCTGCTCCTTTGCGCTGGCAGAGGAGCAGGCAGAGTTGCGGCTTACAGGAGTGGAAAAAGAAGGAGTGTATTCGGTCACGATCAATTTAATAGGGACTGACAGCGTTGAAATGCTCCAATTCTGTTTGTCCTATGACGCCGATTCGTTGGAGTTAAAACAAGTAGTCGTTGGCAGCGCTTTCAATGACATATCATATCCAACGGTTTCGAAGGAAATACCGGGAAAGCTGTTCTTTGCATGGGATGCTCTAAAGCCATTGAAAGCTGGTCAACTGCTTATCGCGGAATTCACGGCAAAACAAGATGCTTCTGAAAAAGCAGCCATTTGGATTGATACAAATGAGGAGTTTATTGCAGCAAACGGGAATTATGAGCCTATCAAACTAATACGGAATACTTTGGAAATTCAACTGATCGGTTCCAAGGATGACGGATTCCTGCAAGATAATCCCGATGATACGGACGGCTTGCTTTTGAATGACTCCGAGCAAGACCCTGAACTATCAGAAAATGCTCATTCCCAAGATACTAAAGGTGAAAATGGCCAGGAAGCTATTAGCAATGAGTCGGGTAAAGAAGTCTCGGGTACCCCATCGGGCAATTCGAACCATAAAGAATCTGCTGCGGGAGCATCGGATTCGAGCATCGATGTTGCATACACAGCTTCGGCAGAAGATCACAATTCAGGCCTGGTTATAACAATTATGATTGCTGGGATATTGGCAGTTATCATAGCAGTATACATCTTCATGAAAAAGAAAATTAATCAAAAAGAAAGCGAGGTGCGATAAATGCAAAAACGAATGATTGTTTTTCTCGGAACTGCTTTTATGGCGCTGGTTTTATTATTCCTCTTAGCTCCTCAGCGGACAATTGCAGAGGATGGTCCAACCTTGTCTGTTGACAGCATTCCTATGCTGCATCCAGGCGAGCAGGCAACTGTATCCGTGCGTCTTGAAAATGCAACATCGGGCGTTAATATGCTTCAGTTTGCTGTAGAGTACAATCATGAAGAACTAAGACTGCTGAGCACGGTTGCCGGATCGATTTTTGATTCTGCAGGTAGTCCAGTAATTAACGATCAAGTTTCAGGAATCGTTTATTTTAATTGGGAAGGCGATACCACGCTTTCTCAGGATACCATTTTGCTGGAGCTGACATTTGAACCAGCTACAACATCTACGGTAAATAGTGCGGTAACTATTTCTGTGGTACAGGAGTGTGTTGTTGCCAATTGGGAAGCGGAGTTCATTCCGATAAAAGAAACTGGAACCGTGCATATAGAGAGGGAGTGGGCAATCCCGCGCACAGCTACTGCAAATCTTGACGGGAAGATTGGCTTGAATTTCTATATGTATCTGCCTGATTATGTGAAATTAGATCCCGGAGCGTATGCTTTGATGGCGGGTGATCAGGGAACGCAGAAAAAAATGGTGTCAAATGCCCCTCAAAGAATGATCAATGGAGAACTATTGTACTGCTTCTCGTATTCCATGATTGCTTATGAAGTCCGAGACGCAATATGTTTTAGACTTTTCAACGGTAATGATGAACCAATTACCCTAAAAAGCAGGACAGGAAAAATGGATTACACAGATACGGGTTTGTCATATTCGCTTTATGAATACTGTGAACATATGAAGGTCAATGGTACTGAAAGCAGCATGAGGGCATTAGCAACGGCATTGCTTGACTATTGCACGGTGACACAACTGTACTTCAATTATCACGTTACGGACGGACTTGCATTCAGTAGTGCAGTAAACACCGTAGAATTATCGTCTTTAAATCCTTTCGTTGCTGTGCTTGAAGGGGAGACATTGACAGACGCAGGATTCCAAACGATCACTCTGCAATGTGATTCAGACAACACATTACGTGCATATATAGGTTTCAACAATGAAGCGAATCCCGATTCTTTTACCTATACGGTTGATGGGAACCCAGTTTCATTGAAAAGTAATGGTAGCAATCATTATGTGAGCGTAAATAATATTTCATCTAATCACTTGGACAATATGTACCTGATAGGCGTATCTGATGGTACAGGCACGATGTATTTACGGTGTGGAGCGCTTTCTTATGCACGTATGGTTGTGAAGAGCGGAACACATACGTATGCCAAGGAACTTGGAAACGCATTGTACTTATATAATGCAGCAGCAAACGCATATTTTAACTAAAAACCAAACAGGAGGAATCAAAATGAAGGAACAATATGAAAAGCCAACGGTAGAAATAATCGAATTGAACGATACGGATATCATTACTACATCATGTCCAACTGAAACTTGTTCAGATGGCAATTGTCCATGGGATGTTTAATCGAGAGAAGTGGGGGAAGCTATGGCAAAAGCAATAGCTTTCCCGGCTTGTACTTCAATAAGAACAGTATCTATATGAAATGGAGATATGCATTGTGTAGGAATAGAGTCTTTACCTCGCTTATCTTGCTAATGACGTTGTTTCTTTTTGCAACTATGTTGTCAGGCTGTAGCTGCAGGGCGGCCGGTTCGGGAGCGGGGCAGGATAATAATGGAAAAGAGGTGATCCCTTCGAGTACGCAAACTGTGCCGGAGGGAACGGCGGTGGCTTCTGCTCCTTCTGCCGTAACAACGCCTATGCAAGCCGAACCGAAAAAAACGCCGTCCGAAAACGGAGGGCCGGAACGGACCGAAGACCCTTCTCCGGTTGTGTCCACCACTCTCCCGTCGGAGAAAACCGAATTCACGCCGACCGGCACCGTGAATCCGCAGTCAACGCCCAGGAAGGATAGTGCTTCCGTCTCTCCTAGGCAGAGTGAGCGTACTCCGAAAGAGACAAAAAGCGCTCCATCGGAAAGCACAGGGCCACGATCAGAATCCCCTGCTGCATCCGTTTCCCATGAACCGACGACTCTCACGGTGACGCCCACACCTACTCCCATATCGACGCCTACGTCTGCTTCCACACCTACGTCTACACCGGCGCCGACGCCGACATCCACGGCGATGCCCACACCGACGTCAACGCCAACACCGACACCTACGGTGCAAAGCGGATCAACTACGGCAGAACCGTCGGAGTCTCCGGAGACGGTGGATGAACAGGACGACCCGTTCCGCTACGAGGGCGAATTGTTCTATTTTCCGGACGAATGATGCGTCCATGGTGTAAAAAGAACCATGAAAACTTTGCTGCCACCGCCCACGGGGATTCAAAAGATTTGCGGGATACAGTCATATGATCCGGCTCAGAGCTATCGCCCCACTCGACATCATCTTGCTGTCTTGTGTGCCGATGGTTTGCGCCTGTTTCATACGATGACAGGTGAACTGCTGCTTTTAGAGAAGGGGGAGACCTGGGATTCCTGTGAGGAGGACCTGATCGCCCATCGCTTCCTTGTCCCCGTGGCGTTTGATGAAGCTCACTATGCAGAGAGCATCCGTGGGCTGATGCGCCTGTCATTGCCTTCCAAGGCAACGACACGTTTCACGGTTTTTACCACCACAGAATGCAATGCTCGCTGCTTCTATTGCTATGAGCAAGGCAGGAAGCGTATGCCCATGTCGCCGCAGACGGCATTGGATACGGCGCAGTATATCCTTCGTGCTTCGGCGGGAAAAAAGATCAAGCTTCGGTGGTTCGGCGGGGAACCGCTGTACAATATGGATGTCATTCGCATCATTTGTGGGTATTTATCTGAGCATAACGCGCTTTTTTCATCTACCATGGTGACAAACGGCTTATATTTTACAAAAGCGGTTGCCGAAGAAGCGAAAGAAGCCTGGCATTTGAAATGGGCGCAGATCACTCTGGATGGCACGGAACGTGTCTACAACCAGACAAAGAATTTTATCGATCGAGATACAAATGCGTTTCAAACCGTACTACAAAACATTGAATCCGCCTTAGCGATCGGGATACATATCTCTATTCGGCTGAATACAGATGGACATAATGAGGAAGACATGCTGCAGTTGTGCGACATATTAGCGAATCGTTTTCACGCGCAACAAGGCTTGCATGTCTATACATCACCGATCAGAGATCATCAAGGGAAGAAATCTGATGCAGCCGATTCCGCGGTGGATCAAGTTGAAAAAAAGCTTTTTCTGCTTGGCCTTCATCATTTAGGCAATCTGGACAATTCGTTTAAGCTCAACCGCTGCATGGCGGATGACGATGCCAGCGAAACGATCCTGCCCGACGGACGAATTGGCAAATGTGAGCATTTCAGCGAAACAGAAACGATCGGCAGTATCTACAGTGCTGAACGGGACCAGGGCATGATCCGATCCTGGAAGGAACGTATGGCGGATCAGGAGGAATGCCTGACCTGTCCGTTGTACCCAAGGTGCATTCGCCTGAAGAAATGCGAATGGGAGCAGTCCGGATGCTCAAAGGTGGACCGGCAAATAAAGATTCAACAGTATAAACAACAGATCGCATCTTTTATACCTACAGAGGAACCTTGAGGCAAAGGATATGAAACTGAAAAGCGAGTATATAACACAAGAGATAGATGGGAGACTGTTTTTGGTAGCCATCGGTTCGGAATCGTTTAGAGGGATTGTTAAAAGCAATTCAACGGCAGCGTATATCATCAATCTGCTTAAGAATGAAATAACGTTAGATGAGATAGCCGAAGCAATATACGCAAAGTACGATGCGCCTATGGACACCATTGTTGCCGACATGAATAAAGTCATTAATTCTCTTCGTTCGATCAAAGCGATAGAAGAATGATTGTTTTGCTGATTTGAAACGGTTAATTTAGCCAAGCAAATCAACGCGCTATATTATATGAGATGGTTTGCTTCCTTTTCTGCTCCTTGACCGGGTGCTTGAGCACATATTCCGCCCGAAGCTCGGTTTTGAGCAGGGACAATAGGCGGGGCGTATCCTTCTGGATGCGTCGGAGGCGCTTTATCCTCTGGTGTAAAGGTTGGATCTGCCGAGTGATCTCGGCGCGGTCCAGTCGGTTCTCGTCCAGGACCTGGGGATCGGTCTCGTGCCGGATGCGGTTGCGGACCTTGCTGCGCTGCCGGGTCAGGGCAGCGATCTGGGACTCGGTGCGCTGGATCTCCTTGCCGATGTCGGCGACGGAGTGGAGCCCGTTGTCCTTGAGGAACCGGTAGTCAGAACGAAAATGCGCCACGTTCTGGAGCTCATGCCGCAGTTCCGCCGTCAGGATCACCTCTTTGGCGTAATGAGTTGCCAGCTCGATCAGAGCCAACAGTATCGCCAGGATGGCGTCGGCCAGGATCACCGCCGTGTCGCGGGTGTGGTTGGCTTCATAGATCAGCTCGTCCATGACCTTCTCCACAGGGGACCGGGTATCGTTCTTCGGCTGGTGCTGCGGCCGGGACTGTGCCTCATATGCCTGGGACAGCGGCATCCGGGCGATGCTGGTGCGCTCCATTTCCATCACGACATGTAGGAGAACGCCGCTTTTGCTGATATGGGGCTTGTGGTTCTGGAACCGATAGCGGTACTCCGGGTCAGCCTCGTTCCGATCCCATTGTTCATATAGCACATCCTCGGTGTACCCCAGCCGGTTCAAACGCACCGCCCGCTGCCAGCCGACGGCTCGCACGGACATGCGGATGGGGTCGATGGAGTATCCCTTGGCTTCCAACTGCTTGACAAAAGTATCCCAGTCTATGCTGTATCGCAGGCAGTACTCGATGTCCTGTTTCAACTTTTCCCGGTGGGTGGGCTTGCCGTCCCGCTGGCGCTTCCAGTAGGCCTGTCGGCTCTGGCCTCCATAGAAGGGGGCGTCGGTCAGGACCGACAGCCTGCGTTCCTTGCAGATGGCGTCCGAGATCTCCCGCAGGTCCCGGTGCTGCTCTATGCTGTTCCTGTACTTGTGCCCATCCCGGAAGGAGACGGAGTTGACCACAAAATGATTATGCAGATTGTCGGTGTTCAAGTGCGTGGTGACAAGGACCTGGAAATCCTTGCCCCACATGCGCCGGGCGGTTTCCAGGCCGATCTCATGGGCCTGCTCCGGCGTGACTTCGCCTGTCTTGAAGGATTGATACCCGTGGTAGGCGATCACCTTGCCGCGCTCACCGTACTTGCGCTTCACCGCCGTCATCTCCTGGTAGGCGAAAGCCGCCGAGCAGTTGATCCCGGAGACGTACTTGCACTCGTCGGTCTTGTCGTCGTTCTCCGTATACCGCAGGGCGGCGTAGAGGTCGTCGTCCAGATACTTTTTCTCCGTGGTCTTGTCCGGGTTGTCGGCATACTCCAGGACCTTCTTTAGATACCCTCTCACGGGCCAGAATCCGGTGGTGGCCATGGATCGGCTTCGCCTCCCTTCGTCAGGATCATGTTCATCTCTTTGAGCACGGCCAGGGCCGCCTCATTCACTTCCCTGGAAAACGGCTTATGGCATAGCCTGTCCAGCCGTTCGCAGCAAACAAAGAAGGCGTCGGGCAGCACCGCTTTCGGCGCGTAGCCAAACGCCCTCTGACGCAGGTATTCGCTCTGCCGCAGCCCGCACTTGCGAGCGGCATCGTCGATCTGCTGTTTTTGTTTCTTCGTCACGCGAAAGGCGAGACGGGTCTCTTGGGTCTTGGCGTTGGTTTGAATCACTCCTTTCAAATAGTACTGGACGGCGCAGCGCGCCGCCCAGGGGGTTAGGGGGATGTGCCCCTTAAGGCAGGGGAGCCGGCGTGCAGAGCATATCGGCTCTCGACATTCTGTGGCACACAAATGTCCTGCTTGCTAACCTACGCGACAGAAAAAAGAGTCTGCGACAACGGGACCCCTTCAGCCCATCGCCGCAGATGATCAGTAAAAGAACGATCTCTTATCAGGCTTTTTTACGCCGCAAAAGAGCAGCCAACGGGTGGTGCGAATAGTCGCACCACCCGACGACTTCTTGGGAAAGATGGTATGAAAAGTCGCACCACTCTCATGGCGGCTGTGCAACCCATTAGGCCCAGCTGGCGAGGAAGTCCTCGGCCATAGCCAGGCTCTTCTCCCGCATATCCGCATCCGGCTCTTTCGTGTTTGCAGCCTCTCCGGGGACCATATACATGGATACGTCAGAGAGACCATCCATTACGATTTCAGCCACCCGTTGGGCGAACCGTTCCTGTCGCTCTGCTTCTGCCGTCTGCTCGCCATACGCGCAGATCGCATTCAGGATAAATTGGTTGCGCTGCCCCATGGGCACCGCTTGCAGAATGTCCCTCGCTTGCCGATCCGTCTTCTTCTCCAAATTGAATCGGAGGTTGCGACATTCAATGCTCATGATCGTTCCGCCGCTCCAGCGTCAGCTTGGCCAGTTGTTCATACCCCTTGGCCGTGGCGCAGATGTCGTCGTTGAAGGTGACACGCTTCTTGTCGTAGTCGGCAAAGTTCCGGATCAGGCAGCCGCCGCCTCCGACAACGTACAGAGTCATGGCCCGGGGGTTGTAGTCATGCTCCCGCAGGATGTGGAAGACACCCTGCGCATATTCCTTTGCCGCCTTCTCCATGGCGGTCAAATACTCGTCTGAGATATCCGCCGTGCCATGGATCAGGAAGTCGGTGATCGTCTCTTCCGGCACCTTCTCATGGAAGGTGTCCATCAGGGCGTCCTTGATACAGCCGACGCACTGCTTTACCCCGTATTCCTCCGTCCACATATGGGAGATATCCGGTCTGCCGCTGCGAAGGAGCATGAGGTTCATGGTGCCGTTGCCCAGGTCGCAGAGCATGGTGGTGCCCTTCAGTTCCGCCGCTTTGGCCGCAACGGCAGCGTACCCCTGGGGATAGACCTCGCAGCCCACGAAGCGGATAACGTACTTCTGGAAGTTGAAGAGAAAGGATACCCGCTCCCTTTGCAGAAGATACGCCCGGAACGATTCCTTCTGGGTCCCGGCCCACCGAAGGGGCAGCCCGGCGGCCAGGAACAAGTCGGCTTCCGTCAGCCCGGCATCCTTCAGATCCATGGCGATACCGGCCAGCATGAGCAGGTAGTAGTCCTGATCCAGCGCTTTGTCCGGGCGATATGCCTTATGCCCCACGCCCACGGTATAGTACCGGCCCTCGTAGAACAGGAGGTTGTCCAGGAAGGTGGGCTCTCCCTCATGTACAAGGATGCCCGAGGGGAAACAGTGATTGGCGGTCTTCATGTTTCCATAGCCGTGGTCCACGGCGATGATCATGGTGTCGTTGTGTCGCTTCATGTAATTAATCACCCCATTCTTGCTTATGTATTTTCCTTTCGGAAGAAGCGACGATAAAGATCCTTTCCCGCAACCTCGGCCCAAGTTGGGCCGAAGTTGACGGTGCGAAAAACAGCCGACCCACGCATGGCGGATCGGCTGTATGAATTCCCTGTATACTGTTGTTCCTTGTCATTGGGCGGCCGCTTTCTGTGCCTCCTTCTTCGGCTTGATTTTTTCCCGGTAATACTGCCTGTGGTAGGCCCGCTTCTTCTTCCGTTCGGCTTCCGCGGCTATCTCCTCCGCTGTGGGCGACGGTGTGGGAGCGTCCTCGATCTCCATCTTCCCGATATACTTGAGAAAGATCTCCACCTCCTGCGTCCGCTCTCCATCCATGATTATGGGCTCATGAACCAGGATTTTGTCCACGAAGGAGAGAATCATCTCATCCGTCAGTGCCGACAGATCGGTAAACCGGTCAGCCAGCGCCAGGAACCGGTCTATGCTCTCACTGTCCTCCGTGTACAGGGCCAGGTTCTGCTGATCGACGGCCAGTTCCCCCTTCAGAGCGTTGCGCTCTGCCTCGTACCGGCCCACGTATTCAGAATACCGCTCAAAGGGGATCCGCTCCAGGGCGTAGTCCTCATACAGCTTC
>LXOW01043210.1_pt2 | contig 19631 bp, 15 predicted proteins | sample 1368591 | NCBI WGS metagenome assembly LXOW01 (sample SAMN04884650, study PRJNA319009) | bovine gut metagenome | isolation source: Cow rumen | host: Bos taurus | place: Italy: Legnaro (PD) | collected 2014-07-09
GCGATCGCCGAGCAGTACAGCGCCATGCGCATCGAGGACGATTCGAAGACCCGCGCCTGGTGGCCGCGTCTGCATTCCTTCGCCGTCGGGCTGAAGGGCGCGCCGGACCTTGAGAAGGCGCGCCGGGTGGCGGAGCACATCGGCACCGTCCACCACGAGATCAACTATACCATCCAGGAGGGCCTGGACGCCCTGCGGGACGTGATTTATTTCACGGAGACCTACGACGTCACGACCATCCGCGCCTCCACGCCGATGTACCTGCTGGCGCGCGTCATCAAGTCGATGGGCATCAAGATGGTGCTCTCGGGCGAGGGGGCGGACGAGATCTTCGGCGGCTACCTCTATTTCCATAAGGCGCCGGACGCACGCGCCTTCCACGAGGAGACGGTGCGCAAGCTCTCCAAACTGCATCTCTACGACTGCCTGCGGGCGAACAAGAGCCTGTCGGCCTGGGGCGTGGAGGGACGCGTTCCTTTCCTGGACAAGGAGTTCCTGGACGTGGCGATGCGCCTGAACCCCGAGGCGAAGATGTGTCCCGGCTCCACCATCGAGAAGAAGATCGTGCGCGAGGCCTTCGCCGACATGCTGCCGGAGGAAGTCGCCTGGCGGCAGAAGGAGCAGTTCAGCGACGGCGTCGGCTATTCCTGGATCGACACGCTGAAGCGGATCACGTCCGAGGCCGTCACCGACGAGCAGATGGCGCACGCCGCGGAGCGCTTCCCGGTGCATCCGCCGCAGTGCAAGGAGGAGTACTACTATCGCTCCATCTTCGCGGAGCTCTTCCCGAGCGAGAGCGCTGCCCGGGCCGTTCCGAGCGAGGCGAGCGTGGCCTGCTCCACCGCGATTGCGCTGGAATGGGACGCCGCTTTCAAGGGGATGAACGACCCCAGCGGCCGCGCCGTCGCAGGTGTGCACGAGCACGCGTTGTAATGCGGAAATTTGCTGAAAAAAGTGTAATTTTGCACCCGTTATGGAAGTGTTGAAGCATGAATGCGGCGTGGCGATGATCCGCCTCCTCAAACCGCTCTCTTATTACAAGCAGAAATACGGCACGGAACGGTACGCGCTGAACAAGCTGTACCTCCTGATGGAGAAGCAGCACAACCGCGGCCAGGAAGGCGCGGGCGTGGGTTGCGTCAACCTGGACGCGCCGGTGGGCGAGGAGTACATGTTCCGCGAGCGGGCGATGGGCAAGGACGCGATCACCGAGGTGTTCAAGCCCATTGACGGCTCCTTCCTGGGCCATCTCTACATGGGACACCTCCGCTACTCGACCACGGGCAAGAGCGGACTGCAGTTCGTGCATCCCTTCCTGCGCCGCAACAACTGGCGCGCGAAGAACCTCTGCCTGTGCGGCAACTTCAACATGACCAATATCGACGAGGTCTTCCAGTTCCTGACGGCCCAGGGCCAGTCGCCCCGTATCCTCGGGGATTCGTACATCACCCTGGAACTGATGGGCCACCGGCTCGACCGGGAAGTGGAGCGGCTCTACGCCATCGCGCGGGAGCTGGGCCTGGAAGGCATCAAGATCACGGAATTCATCGACGACCATGTCAAGATGGGGAACGTGCTGCGCTCGACGATGCCGCATTTCGACGGCGGCTATGTGATGTGCGGCCTGACGGGAAGCGGCGAGATGTTCGCCGTGCGCGACCCCTGGGGCATCCGCCCGGCCTTCTATTATCAGGATGACGAAATCGTCGTCGTGGCCAGCGAACGCCCGGTGATTCAGACGACTTTCGACCTGCAGGCCGATGATATCCGCGAGCTGCGTCCCGGCCAGGCCCTGATCGTGACGAAGAAGGGAGAGATCCAGCTGGAGCGCATCCAGGCTGCGAAGACCAACAGCGCCTGCTCTTTCGAACGCATCTATTTCAGCCGCGGCTCCGACCGCGACATCTACCGCGAGCGCAAGCGCCTGGGCGAGCAGCTCACGCCGGCCATCATGAAGGCCGTCGACGGCGATGTGGCGCACACGGTTTTTTCTTATATCCCGAACACCGCCGAGGTGGCCTTCTACGGCATGACGGAGGGCGTGCGCCGGCTGGACCACGACGTGCGCATCGAGAAGGTGGTGGTCAAGGACATCAAGCTGCGCACCTTCATCACCGAGGGCGACGAGCGCAACGACCTGGCCGCCCACGTCTATGACATTACCTACGGCTCCTTGGAGCCCGAAGTCGATAATCTGGTCGTGATTGACGACTCGATCGTGCGCGGCACGACGCTGCGGGAGAGTATCTTCAAGATCCTCGACCGCCTGCACCCGAAGAAGATCGTGATGGTCTCGAGTGCGCCGCAGATCCGCTATCCGGACTACTACGGCATCGATATGTCCCATCTCGAGGAACTGTGTGCCTTCCGGGCGGCCATCGAACTGATCCGGGAGCGCGGCATGGAGCAGCTGATCCGGGACACCTATCAGGCCTGCAAGACCAAGCCGCTGGAGGCCAACCACGTGCGGAAGATCTATGCGCCGTTCACGGTGGAGGAGATTAACAAAAAGATCGTGGAAATGCTCCGGCCGGAAGGAATGCAGGCGGGCGTGGAACTGGTCTTCCAGAGCATCGAAGGCCTGCATGCCGCCTGTCCGAACCATCCCGGCGACTGGTATTTCACCGGGCATTATCCGACCCAGGGCGGCGTCCGCCTCTGCAATGAGGCTTTTGTGAACTATGTGGAGAAAGTATTGAAAACCATTTAATTGATAACAGTATATGTGTGGTATCGTTGGATATGTCGGCGGCCGGCAGGCCTACCCGATCCTGATCAAGGGACTGACCCGGCTCGAGTACCGGGGTTATGACAGCGCCGGCGTCGCGCTGATCAACGACGGCGGCAACCTGGTCGTCTACAAGACGAAGGGCAAGGTCCGAGACCTGGAGGCCGTGGCGGCGGACAAGGATGTATCCGGCGGCATCGGCATCGCCCACACCCGCTGGGCGACGCACGGCGAGCCGAGCGACGTGAACTCGCATCCCCATTATTCGGAGAACCACCAGCTCGCCCTGATCCACAACGGTATCATCGAGAACTACCAGGCCCTGAAGACCGAGCTGACCCGCAAGGGTTATCATTTTCAGAGCCAGACCGATACGGAGGTCGTCATCCAGCTGATCCAGTATATGATGGATTCGCGCGGCGCCAGCTTCGACAAGGCGGTGCCGATGGCGCTCAAGCATGTGGTCGGCGCCTATGCGCTCGTGATCATGGACAAAAACCAGCCGGACAAGCTGATCGCCGCCCGCAAGGGCAGCCCGCTGCTGATCGGCGTGGGAGAAGGGGAGTACTTCGTCGGCTCCGACGCTTCCCCGATCATCGAGTACACCAACAAGGTCGTCTATCTGGGCGAGGAGCAGATCGCGTACATCCAGCGCGACGAGGAGCTCCGCATCACGGACCTGCGCAGCGTCGAGCAGACGCCCGAGGTGCGTGAGCTGGAGATGAGCCTGAGCGAGATCGAGAAGGGCGGCTTCCCGCATTTCATGTTGAAGGAAATCTTCGAGCAGCCGCGTACGCTGCGCGCTTCCATGCAGGGGCGCCTGCATCCGGAACTCGGGGAGGTCAAGCTGTCCGGTGTCATCGACAACCGGGAGCGCCTGCTGGGCGCGAAGCGCATCGTCATCTGCGCCTGCGGTACGTCCTGGCACGCCGGCCTGATCGGCAAATATATGATTGAGGAGCTGACGCGCAAGCCGGTCGAGGTGGAGTACGCCTCGGAATTCCGCTACCGCCGCCCCGTCATTTTCCCGACGGATGTCGTGATCGCCATCTCCCAGTCCGGCGAGACGGCCGATACGCTGGCCGCCGTGAACCTGGCCCGCGAGGCGGGCGCCTTCCTCTTCGGCATCTGCAACGTGGTGGGTTCTTCCATCGCGCGCGCCACGGATACGGGTTGCTATACGCATATCGGTCCGGAAATCGGTGTCGCCTCCACGAAGGCGTTCACCGCCCAGGTCACGACGCTCTTCCTGCTGGCCATGAGCCTGGCCGAGCAGCTCGGCACCGTGTCCGACGAGCGCCGCTCCGCCCTGGTCAAGGAGCTGCAGGTCATTCCTGACAAGATCGCCAAGATCCTGGAGCATGATGCGCAGATCGCCGACCTGGCGAAGATCTTTACCTATACGCACAATTTCCTCTACCTGGGCCGCGGCTACAATTATCCCGTGGCGCTGGAAGGTGCGCTGAAGCTGAAGGAGATTTCCTATATCCACGCCGAGGGTTATCCGGCCGCCGAGATGAAGCACGGTCCGATCGCCCTGATCGACGAGGAGATGCCGGTGGTGGTCATCGCGCCGCGCCGGGGCAACTACGAGAAGATTCTCAGCAATATCCAGGAGGTCAAGGCCCGCAAGGGACGCGTCATCAGCGTCATCACGGAGGGCGACCAGGATGTCAAGGCGCTTTCCGACTGGTATTTCGAGATTCCGGACACGGAGGAATGCTTCGAGCCCATCCTCTCCATCATCCCGCTCCAGCTGCTGGCCTACCACATCGCCATCGCCAAAGGACGCGACGTCGACCAGCCCCGCAACCTCGCCAAATCCGTCACGGTGGAGTAGGGCTTACTTTTTCTTGAAGTGGTCGAAGCCGGGGCCGATGGGGCGCTGGGCGCCGCGCCAGTTGATCTTGGCGTCGCCGCGGGCGCGGTCCGTAATCTTTCCGATGACGAAGTGCGGGACGCTGAGGAGCACCTCGGTCTGCGGGGTGCAGGTGAAGAGCAGCTCGTAGTCTTCGCCGCCGCTGACGGCGAGTTCGACCGGATCCCAGCCCTGGCTGGTGCAGACGCGCTTGAGCGCCAGGGAGAGGGGAAGGGCCGTCACGTCGATCTCCGCATGCATGCCTGAAGCGTCGAGGATGTGCTGCAGGTCGGAGCCGAGGCCGTCCGAGATGTCCATCATGGCGTTCACGCCCAGATTCAGACGCAGTTCCTCTCCTTCCGGCACGCGCGGAATGGGGCGGTAATGCTTCTCGATGAGCCGCTGCACGTCCGGGTCGCGCTTCACGCCTGCCAGGATGGCCTTCAGGCCACCGGCGGAATCGCCCAGCGAACCGGTCACGCAGATGACATCACCCTTCAGCGCACCGCTGCGCAGCCGGGCGCGCCCGTACGGACACTCGCCGAGCACGGCCACGTTGATGCAGATGCGGTCGGGCGAGGCGGTGGTATCGCCGCCGAGCAGGGGCACGCCGAAACGCTCGGAGAGCTCGGCGTAGCCGCGCAGGAACTCCTCCGTCCACTCAGTTGTGGTGGTAGCCGGCAGGGCCAGCGACAGGAAGGTCGCGGTCGGATGGCCGCCCATCGCGGCGATGTCGCTGATGTTGACGGCGGCGGACTTCCAGCCCAGGTCGTAGGGCGAGATGTCCCTGCGGAGGAAATGCGTGCCTTCGATGAGCATGTCCGTGCTGACGAGGGTGTTCCGCCCGGACTGCTGGGGCAGGATGGCGCAGTCGTCGCCGATGCCCGTGACCCCGTCCGGGGTGCCGAAACGCTCGCGGATCTGCGCGATCAGGCCGAATTCGCCGAGTTGGGAGAGGTGCTGTTCCATATGATGCTATTCCAATACGAGTCCATCCCAGGCGGGATGCACGTGCGGCGGCAACATGGCCGCAAATTCTTCATGACAGGGCAGCTGGTGCGACAGATGCGTGATGTAGGACTCCCGGGCGCCCACCTTCTCGAAGAAATCGAGCGTCTCCTGCAGGGAGGGGTGGGAATGATGGTCGCCGATCTTGACGCAGCCGAGCGTGACGTATTCCACGCCGCGCAGTTTCTCAAACTCCGCCTCGCTGTCCAGCATCTTGATGTCGGTCAGGTAGGCGATGTTGCCGAAGCGGTAGCCCAGCACGGAGGTCTTCTTCTCGCGGTGGTGCCAGCCGTGGATGGGGATGATCTCGACGCTGGCGTCGGGCGCCGGATGCGGCGGCAGATGGTGATAGCCGAAGCCGTGCTCCCATTCCAGGATGTCCTCGTTCGCATTCGAATGCACCGTGAAGGGCTGCGTGGGGTCGATGATGTGCACCCGCCACTCCGGCGCGCCGGGATACTTCTCCTCCGCGAAGGCATAGCCGTACTCGCGGCGGAGCGTGGCTTCCACGTAGGGCTCGCACCAGATGTTGACGGGATGGCGCTCCGCGAGGTTGAAGGCGCGGATGTCGTCCAGCCCGCCCGTATGGTCTTTGTGGTTGTGTGTCAGGAGGATGGCGTCCAGGTGATGCACGTTCTGGCGCAGCATCTGGGTGCGGAAATCGGGCCCGGCGTCCACGAGGATCGTCAGCCCGCCGTATTCGACCAGCACCGAAGCGCGCATGCGCTTGTCGTGCGGGTCGGTCGAGCGGCAGACGGGACAGTCGCAGGCGATCATGGGAACGCCGGACGAGGTGCCCGTGCCGAGAAATGTCAGTTTCGCTTTCTGCTCCATAATCATTCTATGACAATATCATCGAACGTCCCGACCAGCGCCGGGTCGTACGGACGGGAGATGCGGATGTAGTTGCCGGTATAGCCCTCCATCATCCCGTTGTGGATGGTGGATTCGAAGAGCACGCGCTCGTGCACGCCCCGGTTCTGCGCGCGGAAATCGGCGTGCAGGGTCCGGCAGAGCTCTTCCAGCACGGCCACGCGGTGCTTCTTGGTGGCCTCGTCCACCTGGCCGGGCATGTCGGCGGCCGGGGTGCCGGGACGGCGGGAGTAAGGGAAGACGTGGATGAAGGCCGGGCGGATGCGCTCGATGAACTGGAAGGTTTCCTTGAAGAGTTCCCCCGTTTCGCCGGGCAGGCCGACCATCACGTCGATGCCGAAGAAAACCTTCGGCGCGCCGGGACGCTCCATCTTGCGCCGGATCATTTCGATGCGCTCCGCGAAGAAGGCCGTGTCGTAGTGCCGGCCCATCCGCGCGAGCAGCTCGTCGGAGCCGGTCTGCAGGGGGATGTGGAAATGCGGCTGGAACTTGGTACCGGAGGCGATCCAGTCCACGATCTCCTCGGTCAGCAGGTTCGGCTCGATGCTGGAGATGCGATAGCGTTCGATGCCTTCGACTTCGTTCAGGGCTTTCAGCAGGTCGAGGAAGGATTCGCCGGTCGTCCGGCCGAAATCGCCCGTATTCACGCCCGTGAGCACGATTTCGCGCACGCCTTCGGCGGCGATCTTCTCCGCGTTGCGCACGCATTCGGCGATGGGCAGGTTGCGGCTCTCGCCGCGGGCGTAGGGAACCGTGCAGTATTTGCAGAAGTTGTTGCATCCGTCCTGGACTTTCAAGAACGCACGCGTCCGGGATTCGGCAGCGGAAAAGGCGGAGAATACAGCAGGATCGGATTTCTGCGCAGCAGGAGTTTTCAGGCCCAGGAGCGCCAGGGTTTCGGCGACCACCAGGCCCTTCTCCTTCGCGCCGAACACGCGCGAGACGCCTTCGATCCGCTCGATCTCGGCGCGGCGCAGTTCGGCGCTGCAGCCCGTCACGACGATGCGCGCCTCCGGGTGGAGGCGGTGCATCTTGCGCACCAGGTTGCGGGACTTGCTGTCCGCCGTGGCGGTGACGGAGCAGGTGTTGATCAGGCACACGTCCGCCGCCTGGCCCCAGGGCACGACCTCCAGGCCCGCGGCCAGGAAGCCGCGTTCGTAGGTCGCCGTCTCGGCGAAATTGAGCTTGCAGCCCAGGGTCAGCAGCGCGATCTTCATCTTTTAGGCGAGGAGGATAAAGACGCAGGGGCGTTTGCCGATAGGAGATCCTTCGCTATGCTCAGGATGACAGTATTTGCGCCACTGGGCGACCGTTTTCGTCTGGATGAACTGCGTCGGAAGGGTGATGTCGGCGGCCACGCAAAGCTGCGTGGTGGGGGACAGGCCCTGCAGCATGTCCGCGAAGAGCGCGTCGTTGCGGTACGGGGTTTCGATGAGGATCTGGCTCTGGTTCAGGGCGCGGGACTGCTTCTCCAGCTCGCGGAGCGCCGCGCGGCGCTCGTCGGTCTTGGCGGGGATGTAGCCGCGGAAGGCGAAGGACTGTCCGTTCAGGCCGGAGGCCATCAGGGCGAGCATCAGCGAGGAAGGGCCCACCAGGGGGACCACTTCGATCCCGTGACGGTGGCACAGGGCCACGAGCGCGGCGCCCGGATCGGCCACGGCCGGCAGGCCCGCTTCGGACATCAGACCGACATCCTGCCCGTCGAAGAGGGGCAGCAGGGCCTCGATTTCCGCCGGCGTGCTGTGCTCGTTGAGGACGTGGAAGTCCAGCTCGTCGATATGGCCGCGCAGTCCGTAGCGGGACAGGAAGCGGCGGGCGGTGCGAAGCTCTTCGACCACGAAACAATGCAGCCCGCAGGCCGTCCCGAGGACGCTCTGCGGCAGGCACTCGGCCGGTTCGTTATCACCGAGCGGCGTTGGAATCAGATACAGTTTCCCCGGATTCATCTTGTTCAATATGGATAATGACCTGTTCCGCGAACTTCTCTGCCTGCAGCGAATCGAGCTGTTGGCGCTTCTTCTTGGGAATGAAGAGGTTGCGGGAGAAGTCCGCGAAGGACTTATACTCTTTCTGGAAGCTGATGCCGATACCGTTCCGCTGCGAGAAGTCCAGGTAGCTGGTGAACTCGTCGGCGGAATGGGAGAAGACGTTGAAGCGGAACTTGCCCTCCTCGTCGAGTTTGACCTGCAGGTCGACGTCGCCGGTGAAGTCGCCGCCGGCGCTACCGGTCGAGTAGCGGCGGTTGCCGAAGTTGCCGCCGAGCACCACGCGGTTGTCGAAGAGCTCGGTGGAGATGGAAATGTCGAAGAGGTTCTCGCCCGTACGCATCTCCTGGTAGCCGAAGCCCACGTCGACAGGAATCTTGAGGCGCTGGAGGACCTTGTTGATCTGTCCGGACATCATTTCCATTACGTTGGAATAGAGGAGGTAACTCTGGTTGAAGACCCCTGAGTTCTCATCCGGCAGGAAGGTGCCGAGCAGCAGGAGCGAGACGAACTGCTTCTGGATCTTGTCGCTCGTGCTCAGGGCGGATTCCACGGCCATGCGTGTGGTCGGGTCCAGGTCCGGTACGTCGATGGAGAGGTTGAGCTTGGGCGCGCGCAGGCGGTCGCCCACGTTGATCATGCAGTCGACCTGGCGGCGCGAGAGGTTGCCCGTGCCCAGGATGGGATCGAGCGAAGCGCGCAGGCCGTAAGTTGCGTTGATATCCAGTTCAGTGTTCATCAGGTCGCCGTTGAACTTGACGGAACTGCCGCGCTGGACGGTGAAGGACTTGGACAGGAGGCCCGGGAGGACGAACTGGTAGGTTCCTTCGTAGATGTTGTAATCGCCGTTCAGGTCGAAGATATCCCGGGACGGACGGACAGTCAGGCTGACGGTGCCCGAACCGCTGACGGACGCGCCGTTGCCGGCTTCCTGGTCGAGTTCGACGTAGGCGCGGACGGCCGGCTGGATATTCAGGCGTCCGTGGATGGTGATGTCCGCGGGCGTGACGGTCTTCTTGTGGAGGTTGGCGAGCATTTCCTCATACGGGTCGAGCGCACGGGACGGCTCGGTGAAGACGAGCAACTTCTTCCCGTCGGCGCCGCTGCGCGACGTGGCGGTACTGGAAGTCGGGTAGATGTGGATGTTGCCGTCGCCGGAGGTGCTGATGTCCGCGTCTACGGTGAGCGCGCTGAGTGCGCCGTGGATATTGGCCGAGCCGGAAGTGCGCAGCAGGCCGTAGAAGGGAACCCCCGGCCGCTCGGGCGAATCCAGGACCTTCAGGTTGCTGAGGCTGATCCGGCTGTCCACCATGAAATTCTTCAGGTGCTCGAAGCGCAGGGCACCGTCGACGACCAGGCTGCCGCCGGCATCGTCCAGGATGGCCACGCGGTCCATGTAGGCGCCGTTCCGGTCCACCCGGATCGGGCCGCTGACGGTGTAGGCGACGCCGGTCAGGCCCAGGCGTAGGGTGGCGTCGTCGATGTGCAGGTCTTCGCTGTAGGGGATGGGATCGTCGGGCGATCCGGTCACGCTGAGCGAGCCGCTGAGGCCGCCGCCCACTTCGGAAACGATATCCGGCAGGAATGCCGAGGCCAGGGCCAGCGGGAAGCGGTCGAAGCGGGCCTGGAGATCCAGATGCTTCTCCTGCGGAGAATAGGCGCCGCCGACGCGGAAGGCGTCCCGGCCGTCGATCTCGTCCACGAGCGAGAGGCCGAGTTCCTTGCCTTCCTGCTTCCACTGGCTGGAGAGGGTCAGCCGGCCGGCGTCCTCGCCGGAAATGCGCAGGGTATCGATGCGGAAGTCCATCAGCATGCCGAGGGCCTTGTCCGGGCCGGAGGTCACGACGGCCTTTCCGTTCATCATGCCGTCGATGCCGATCTGATTCGTCAGGAACTCATCGACAAGCGTGAGGTCGAAGCGGTCCATGTGCAGGGAAAGGGTATCGCTGCGACGCGGGGAGAAGCCTCCGTCCACCAACAGGCGCTGGGCGCCGTTGCTGATCAGGAAATGGTCCAGCTGGAGGTCTTTCCCATGGTAGATGATGTCTGCGGGCGCGAAAGACCAGGTCTTTTCGCCCGCCACGATGTAGGAATCGACGGGTCTGGCCTGGATGACCAGCTCGCCGTCCTGCTCGTCCCGGTACATCCGGCCGTTCAGGTTGATGTTGGCTTCGCCGCCCGTTCCGGAGAAATTGTCATAGTGGACGCCCAGCCCCAGGAGGTTGTCGTCCGCGCTGAAGGCGATGGCGGGGTTGAGCATCGCCAGGGTGCCGGCGCGCAGCTCGGAGCTGAGGACGCTGGCGGAAAAGACGCCTTCCCGGTTATCGAAGAGGAGATTGACGTTTCGGAGGTAGTTCTTGTTGAAGGCGATACGGTCGGAGCCGATGCGGCCTTCGAGCCGACCCTGGTCCGTCGTGGACAGGGAAAGGCCGGTATTGTCGGCGATGTAGGCGCCGGGCACGAAGATGGCCATCAGCTCCCGGGTATCGTGGAAGAGGGCTTCCAGCGTGTAGTTGCCGCAGCCGGCGGGTTCGTGCTGTTCGGTGAAGAGGGCGGACAGGTCGCGGCGGACGGTGATTTCCTGCAGGTCCTTGGGGAATTGCGTGACAGGGCGGTCGCCCTGGAAACAGGCTTCGAGGAAGGGGGCGTTGAACTGGATCTCCTGCCAGGTCTCGTCCGTACGGGCGTTGACCTGGACGTCGCCGAGGCGGTGCGTGCCCTCCTTGTCCATCAGGCGGAGATTCTCCATCCGGACGCTGCCGTCGAAGTATTCTCCGATCCGGACCAGGTCCGCATGCAGGCCGGTAGCGACGCGGGACAGCTTGCCGCCGGCGTCGACACCGAAGGCGGCGAGATTGGCTTCCGCAATCTGGCCGTCCACCCGGTAGCGGGAACGGCCGCCGCGCGGCGTGAGGTCCGCCAGGCCGGTCAGGTCCAGGCGCAGCAGGGGATCGTCGCTCTGGATGCGTCCTGCCGCCGTGCCGTCGTTCAGGGAGCCGATGACACGGATATGATGCAACTCGTGCCCGAGGGCATGGATGCGGTCGATGTAAAGGGAATCCAGGGTGGCGTCCGGGAGCCCGCCCTGGGCGAGGACGGCGCGCACGCTGGTCCGGAGCGTGGCAGTGCCGAGGATGTCAACGCCGAGGATGCCGCCGAGATCCAGTTCGTGGGTGGCGAGGTTCAGCGCCAGGTCGATCGGGCGGAGCGGGTCCACGGCATTGCGTACCGATCCCGTGAGGTTGAAGGCGCCGGAGGGACTTTTCGTCTCGATATCCAGGTCCAGGTCGTTGAACGGGCCTGTTGCCGTCACCTGGAGGGTCAGCGGAACGTTGTGGGCGATCTGGCTGAAATCAGGCGCCGGCTTCTCCGGGGCGAGGCCGCCGAGGAAACGCGAGAAGCCCGTGGTCGTGCCGGTGAGGTCCTGGAGCTGGGCGTCCAGCAGGGCTTCCTGGATGTTTGGCAAGCCCGTGATATGGCCATTGACGGTGGCGGAGACACTGCTCCAGCTTTCGTTGAAGACCAGGCGGTCGATGCTCATGTCGCGCACGAAGCCGCTGACATGCCCCCGCCGCACTTCGGCCACCAGGGGGCTGTCCACAAAGGAGCCGGAGAAGTAGGAGAGGGTCTGCAGGGCGATCCGGGAGCGTTTGAGCTCTCCTTCCAGCCCCACCGTGTTGACGAAATCGCTCATGTCCTTGAGCGTCTCGTATTGGAGGGCGAAGGAACGCAGCTGGATGTCGGACCAGGAGTCGCGCAGGACGAGGTCTTCGAAGAGCGCGCCGTTCACGAAGCCGAAATCGCAGCTCGTCGACAGATGCTCAATTACGTAGCCGGATTTCTCCCGGGCGGAGAGCTGGTCGATATCGCCGTGGATCTTGGCGTCCGCGATGGCGAATTTATGGATGGTGAAGTCCGTCGTCAGGTCGAGGTCGTCAAAGTTGACGCCGAAGCCCTTGTAGGTCCCGCGGTCCGGCAGGAAGCTGCTGATCTGGAAACGGAAGTCCTTGACGCGCAGTTTCTTGATATCGAAAACAGGGGCCGTGGACGGCGGTTCGCCGGTGGGCTTCAGGTGGAAGACGCGGGAGAGATTGTCGCGGTATTCCTCCCCGGGCTCGGAGACCAGGTGGAAGGCGCCGCCTTCGATGGTGACGCGGCCCAGGTGCAGGCCTTCCTTGCGGAACAGCCCCGAGAGGCCGAAGGTCGCCGTGATGGTTTTCGCCCGGAAGACAGTGTCCGTCGGCGCCCAGCCGCGGCCGTTGATGTCTTCCGTATAGGGTTGGGAATCGACCAGTTTGAGATTCCGGATGACGATCACGCCGGAGGTCATCACCTTGAGCTCGTCGTACTGCACGCGGCCGTCCATGATGGCCGCCAGCTGGTTGAGGGCGACCTTGGACAGACGGGTCTGGATCAAAGGGGTCTGGATGGCGACGATAAACGCCATCAATAGCACTGCCAGCAAGCCGACAATGCGCGCGACGATATATCCCTTTTTCCTGTACATGACGTTGTAATCTACAAATATAGTAATTTCCCCGCTTTTATCCATATATGCGCGCCTACGGGAATAATTACTATCTTTGCCAAATATTTGTAACTCAAATGGCAGACATTATCCTCGGCATAGAATCTTCCTGTGACGACACTTCGGCGGCCGTCATCCGCGACGGGTGGCTCCTCTCGAATGTCATCGCCAGCCAGGACGTGCACCGCGCTTTCGGCGGTGTGGTCCCGGAACTGGCATCCCGTGCGCATGAACAGAACATCGTCCCGGTGGTGAGCGAGGCGCTCGCCCGGGCGGGCGTGAAGGCTTCCGACCTGACCGCGATCGCGTTCACGCGCGGTCCGGGCCTGCTCGGATCGCTGCTGGTGGGCACTTCTTTCGCCAAGGCGATGGGCCTGGCGCTGGACATTCCCATCGTGATGGTCAACCATTTGCAGGGACACCTGCTGGCCGATTTCATCCGGCAGCCGGACAAGCCGGTGCGGGAACCTGCCTTCCCGTACCTGTGTCTGCTGGTCAGCGGCGGCAACTCGCAGATCGTCCGGGTGGACGATCCGCTCCATTTCGAGATTCTGGGCCAGACCATCGACGATGCGGTGGGGGAGGCCTTCGATAAATGTTCGAAGATGCTGGGCCTGGGCTATCCCGGCGGCCCGATCATCGACCGGCTCGCGAAGGAGGGCGACCCGACCCGTTTCAAGTTCACCAAGCCGCACATCGAGGGGCTGGACTACAGCTTCAGCGGCGTGAAGACCTCGCTGCTGTACTTCGTCCGCGACGAGATGGCGAAGGATCCGGACTTCCTGGAGAAGAACAAGGAGGACCTCTGCGCCTCGTTCCAGAAGACGCTGATCGACATCCTGCTGGACAAGCTCGTCAAGGCGGCGAAGCAGACCGGCATCAAGGAGGTCACGATCGGCGGCGGCGTGTCCGCCAACAGCGGGCTGCGCGCCCGGATCGAGGCCGAAGGCAGGAAGCGCGGCTGGAATACCTACCTGCCGGAATTCAAGTTTACGACTGACAATGCGGCGATGATCGCCATCGCCGGATACTATCATTACCTGGCCGGGGAGCGCACGCCGCTGGATGTGGCTCCCGTGTCCAGGATGTCTGATTTTTAGTTGATTATGAAGGAGTTTGAAGTAGTTTGCCCGCTCACACGGGAACCGCGCCTCAAGGAGATCGAGGCCAAGGCCGGCGGCATGAAATGGGTGCTGAAGAAGCGCTCCGTCGATGCGCGCAAGGAGCCGGTCTGGCGCTATCAGTACGAGGCGTACGGACCCGGCGAAGAGTATGTCCCCTACACGCTTCCGGAGTACCAGGACGTGCACGGCGCCGAGCCGGTCATCGTCGTGGGCGCCGGTCCCGCCGGTATGTTCGCGGCGCTCAAGCTCCTCACGCTCGGACTCCGACCCATCGTGCTGGAGCGCGGCAAGGACGTGCACGCGCGCAAGTTCGACATGGCGAAACTCTCGCGCGACGGCATCGTCGATCCCGACTCCAATTACTGCTACGGCGAGGGCGGCGCGGGCGCCTTCTCCGACGGCAAGCTCTATACCCGTTCCTCCAAGCGGGGGGACCTTCGCGAGGTCCTGTACCAGCTGGTGAAGTTCGGCGCCTCGAAGGACATCCTCGTCGATGCCCATCCGCACATCGGCTCCGACAAACTCCCCGTCGTCGTCGAGAATATCCGCAACTTCATCGTCGCCCAGGGCGGCGAATATCATTTTAACGCAAAAGTTGTATCCATTCAGGATCAGGCTGTTAAGACTGCCGATGGAAAAACGTATCAGGCGAAGCGCGTGATCCTCGCCACCGGCCATTCTGCGCGGGATGTGTACGAGATGCTGGACGGGATGGGCGGCGCACTCGAGGCGAAAGGCTTCGCGATGGGCGTCCGCGTGGAGCATCCGCAGGAGAAGATCAACTGGTGCCAGTACCACGGGCAGTGGAAGCCGGGTGTGCCGGCGGCGGAGTACTCCTTCGTCGAGCAGGTGGACGGCCGCGGCGTGTTCTCTTTCTGCATGTGCCCCGGCGGTGTCCTGGTCCCTTCTTCGACCGAGGAGCGGACCGTGGTCCTGAACGGCATGTCCAACTCCGGGCGCAGCGGCAAGTTCGCCAATGCGGGCGTCGTCGTCCAGATCGAGCCGGAAGACGTGCCCGGCGAGGGCCCTTTCAAGCTGATGGATTTCCAGCACGAGGTCGAACGCCGGATGTACGACTATGCGCAGTCGCAGGGTGCCGAGAACCCGATGGCCGCGCCGGCCCAGCGCATGGAAGATTTCTGCCTGGGCAAGATCTCCAAGTCGATGCCCCCGACCAGCTATCACCCCGGCGTGGTGAGCGCTCCGCTGCACGAGCTGCTGCCGCCGCACGTGGCGCAGCGCCTCCAGAAAGCCTTTCCGCGCGTGAAAATGCGCAATTATTATACGAACGCCGCCCTGCTGCTGGGCGTCGAGTCGCGTACCTCTTCGCCGGTCCGCATTCCGCGTGATCCGGAGACCTACGAGTACGTCTCGCTGCCGGGCATCTTCCCTTGCGGGGAGGGCGCCGGCTACGCTGGTGGCATCGTGTCCAGTGCGCTGGACGGCATCAATGTGGCCGAGGCCGTGGCCCGGTCGCTCAAACTTGAGGAATCATGAAAAAGGTTGCATGCGTCGGTGACAGTATCACCTGGGGTTTCACCATCCTGAACCCCGCTAAATTCGGCTATCCGGCGGTCCTCCAGCACCTGCTCGGCGGGGACTACGAAGTCCGTAATTTTGGTCATAACGACGCTGCGGTCCGCTTCGATGCGGACACCCCCTATGTGACGAAAAGGGCCTATCGCGACAGTCTGGAATGGGAACCGGACATCGTTATCCTCATGCTCGGGACCAATGATACCAAGCCCTGGAACTGGAATCCCGAGATCTTTCGACGCGACTATGCCCGCCTGCTGGATGCGTATGTGGCGCTGCCGTCCCATCCGCTGGTGATTCCCGTGGCGCCGATCCGCATCTTCCGGGTCTTCAACGTGCCGAGCCTGATCCTGAATCCGGACGTGATGGAAGAGGGTGTCCGCCCGACCATCCGCAAGGTTGCCGACGAGAAAGGCCTGCCGTGCATCGACCTGCAGATGCTCTTCGCCAGCCCCCGCTACTGCCGCGACGGCATCCACCCCCAGCGCCGTGGCGCGCATATGATCGCGGAAACGATCTATAAGCATCTGAAGGACAACGCTTCCACCTTGTAGCTCTTCCATTTTTGCTACGTGTTGCTTTTATATCTTTGGCAATATATTTGAAATATTGCCAGAATTGTTTTATCTTTGCGGAAGAAGAATATGGATTACAAGTGTGTCATATCGCCCAAGATGAGGACCGTGGAGGACCTGTTGGTGGAATCCTTTGTCGGGATGAACCACTGCATCTCTGATACGGGACGGAACCTGATCGTTGAGGTGCCGAAAGGNNTGGAGAAGGTGTTGGTGGATCATTCCGCAGATAAGGAATTCGCGTCCATGACAGATGAGGAGATCCAAAAGGAGTTTCAGCGAGCATTTGAGCTCTATCCCGTGAATACTTCGCGCTTGCTTCGATATGCCGGGCGAAAAGGAAAGAAGGAAGAGGTTCAGGAGCGGGTTCGGCAGATTGACCAGGAACGCGTCAGGATTGTCCATACCATACAGGATTTCTTCCGGCAGGAGCCGGTGGAACGCGCATGGATCTTCGGCTCTTTTTCCAGAATGGAAGAAAGGCCTGATAGCGATATTGATATCCTGATTGATCTGTCTTCTTCTGCCAAGGTCGGGTTGCTCTATTTTGCAGGCATTATCAACCATTTGCAAGATTGTCTGGGCAGAAAGGTGGACTTGGTAGCGAATGGCTCCATAAAACCGTTCGCACAGGATAGCATTAATCGAGATAAGGTTTTGGTCTATGAGAGAGCCTGAAAGAGATCCCGGCCGTTTGCAGGATATCATCCAGGCCGCAGAGAACATAGCTTCCTTTATTGAGGGGATTACGCAAGAAGATTTATCGCAGGACAAACTGCGCTACTATGCAGTCGTGAAGAACGTAGAAATCATAGGAGAGGCGGCCTACATGTTATCCGTTCAGTTCAAGGAACAACACAAAGAAATCCCTTGGAAAGACATTATCGGGATGCGTCATGTGCTGGTTCATGGTTATGCAACCGTTCTCGTCGAGACCTTGTGGCATACGGCGATGGAGGATGTTCCTTTGATTAAGAAGCAGATTGAGGAAATTTTGCAGGCTTAGATCACCCCGCTGCCGAGCATTTCACCGTCGGAGGCATACCAGACGGCAAACTGGCCGGGGGTGATGCTGCGCTGTGGATCGTCGAAGCGGATGAACAGACCGTTCTCCCGCATCAGCAACGTGGCGTCCTGGAGGGGCTGGCGGTAGCGGATACGCACGCGGTAGCGGCGGTTTTCGCCGATCTGCATGGCCTCGGACGGGCGGATCCAATGGATCTCGTCCGGTGCGATGCGGAGACACCCGCGCAGTAGCCCGGGATGATTCTCGCCTTCACCCACATAGATGATATTGCGCTCGATGTCGGTCGCCAGCACGAAGACGGGGTTGGCGTGGCCGCCGATGCCCAGGCCCTTGCGCTGGCCGATGGTGTAGAACTGCGCGCCTTCGTGACGGCCGATGCGCTTCGCCCAGGGATTCTCCTTGTCGCGCGTCTTCTTGATATGCTTTTTCCCGGAACGGTAAGTTTCTGTTTCAAAATGAATATCGCTGTAGTCGATGGGCGTGGACAGCTCTTCCAATTCACTGTCCGTCAGATCTAAACCCTTGGTCAGCAGCTCCCGGTCGCGGGCGTATTTCACGCTGTCGGCGTAGTAGGGTGCAAAGACCTCGACCACGTCGCCCTCGACGCTTTTCAGTTTCTGCTGCAGGAAGACGGGAAGGTCCACCTTGCCCACGAAGCAGATGCCCTGCGAGTCCTTCTTGTCGGCGGACGGCAGGTCGGCCTCCTTCGCGAGGCGCCGCACTTCGGGCTTGCAGATATCCCCGATGGGGAACATCGCCTTGGCGAGCTGCTCCTGCGTGAGCTGGCAGAGGAAATAGCTCTGGTCCTTGTTGGGGTCGGTGCCTTCGAGGATGCGGCAGGTCCCGTCGGGAAGCGTCTCCTTGCGGCAATAGTGGCCCGTGGCCACGCAGTCCGCGCCCAGGCGCTCCGCCGCCTTGAGGAAGGCGTCGAACTTGATCTCGCGGTTACAGAGGACATCGGGATTCGGAGTGCGGCCGTGGGCGTATTCGTCGAAGAGATAGTCCACCACACGCTGCCGGTACTCCTTGCTCAAGTCAATGAAATAGAACGGGATACCGATCTTTCGCGCGACCATTTCTGCCACGAACTTGTCTTCCTCCCACTCGCAGTCTCCGTGCAGCGTGCCCTCCGTGTCGTGCCAGTTCTGCATGAACATGGCAAACACGTCATAGCCCTGCTGCTTGAGCAACAAGGCTGCCACGCTGGAGTCCACGCCTCCGGATAGACCTACGCAAATCTTCATTTCAAGGGGCAAAATTACCGATTTTTCAAGATATTTACTAAATTTGAATGATTTAACCACGCAGATTCCATGACAAATCGAGAGATTCATATTGCATACGAAGAATACAAGTCCATCGACGAGCTGAATGCTGAGGATCGCGAGCTGGCGTCCGAAGCCATCAAGGCCATGGAAGGCGCCTATGCGCCCTATTCGCATTTCCACGTGGGCGCGGCCGTGCGGATGTCCAACGGACAGATTGTGCGGGGTGCGAATCAGGAGAATGCCGCCTTCCCGTCCGGGCTGTGCGCCGAGCGGACGGCGATGTTCGCTGCAGGAGCGCAGTATCCGGAGGAAAACATCCTCAGCATCGCCCTGGCAGGCGGCATGATGGGGCATCTGGGCAACCAACCTGCAACGCCCTGCGGGGCCTGCCGGCAGGTGATGGCACAGTATCAGCACAAGTCCGGCAAGCCGATGTCCGTCATCATGATTGCCGCAGACAAAGTCTGGAAGTTTGAAAAAGTGGACGATATTCTCCCGCTCATTTTTAACAGCATTTGATTTTTTATTATATTTGCAGCGGGAAAGTCGTACACGACCAGCTCCCTCTGAACTCCCCCAGGACCGGAAGGTAGCAAGGGCAGGAGGTTGTAGCGGTGCGATGTGCTAAGCTTTCCCTTTTTTGTATTCTGTCGTCATGAAATCAGAGATAGTCATCATCGGCGCAGGTGCGTCCGGCCTGATGGCGGCCTACCATGCCGCCCGGACGCTCGTGGATGCCGGTCAGGCGGCGCAGGTCACCGTGTTGGAGAAGATGCCGCGTCCGGCCCGCAAGGTGATGATCACCGGCAAGGGGCGCTGCAATTTCACGAATGTGAAGGACTGGAACGCCTTCTCCGGGCACATCCGCTCGAAGGCGAATTTCGTCAAGTCCGCCTTTTATAATCTACCCTCGCAGGCCGTCGTGGACTGGTTCGAGGGCTTTGGNNACCCTTGTCAATGCCTGTCTCTCCCTCGGCGTCAAAATCGAAACCGAAGCCGAAGTAGCAAGCTTGACGCAAGAGCCTCGCGGCAGCTCCCCCCTGAAAACGTCCGGCTGCGCCGGACCCCTCCCATCTGACGATGGGCCCCTCCCTCTTACGATGCCGAGGGTGGCACGGTTT
>LXOW01102468.1_pt1 | contig 19610 bp, 16 predicted proteins | sample 1368591 | NCBI WGS metagenome assembly LXOW01 (sample SAMN04884650, study PRJNA319009) | bovine gut metagenome | isolation source: Cow rumen | host: Bos taurus | place: Italy: Legnaro (PD) | collected 2014-07-09
TGTTCCTCCAAGTGCCATATAGGCTTCAATGATATGCTGACGGGACAGATCGAAACCTCGCAACTTCAGGAACTCCTCTGTCTCACTGAGATTGAACGGACGTAGATAAATTTGCTTCGTTACCCGATTGTGCAGTCCGCCCTTATCTCCAATCAACTTATTGGTCATCCAGGTAGTTGCCGATCCACAAACAACTAGTTTGATATTGTCGTGTTTCGATGCCCAGCCATTCCAGAACAAATCAAAAGCTTTTAAGAAACGTGAACGTGGGGTATCAAGCCATGGAAGTTCATCGATGAAAATAACTATACGCTCCTTTTCAAGCAATGTCTCTATGTACTCACGTAGCATGAGGAAGGCAGCCATCCAATCCTTGGGTACCTTATATTTTTTCTTCGCATAGATTCCAAGCTGGTTAGCGAAAATGGTAAGTTGCTCCTTGCGGGTTCCTTCATAGATACCGGTTGTATAGAAATCATATTTTGCATCAAACGTTTTGTCAATAAGAAATGTTTTACCGATACGCCTACGACCATAGACAGCTACCAACTCAGCCTTTGGGGAACTGATCATTTCCTGCAGGAGTGCAAGTTCTTGGTGCCTACCCACCATTATATTCTTATTCTCCATATCGATACGTTGAATTTTGATGCANNTTTGCCGGATGTTGGGACGCTGCAGACCGTAGCCTTTCTTCCTGTCGATATGAAGCATGGCTATGGCTACGAGGACGGCCCCTAAGGCGGTAAAGCCGAAAATAAGCATAGACGAGGTGTATGATGGATCAGCCTCGTTAGCTCGTCCTACCAGGGCAGGGATGACGGTGCGACCGAAGTTCTGGATGAAGAATATCATGCTGTATGCGGTGCCAAGACATTTCAGCGGGATGATCTTCGGCACGCAAGGCCAGAGGGCGGCGGGTGCCAGCGAATAGCCGATGCTGAGGATAACCATCAACATGATGGCGACAGAGGCACTGTGCATGGGCAGGGAGAAACTGAAATGGACGGCAGTGAGCAGCAGGGCACCTGTCATGATCAGAGTGACTCCGCGACCGTAACGGTCGTAGATATAGCCGAAGAGCGGTGTCATCAGGATGGTGCCGAAGGGTGCTATGCTGGAGAAGAAACCTGCCAGGTCGGCATCGACACCGTATTTCATCACCATCAGTTTTGTGGAGAACTTCAGGAAAGGCGAGACGGCTGAATAGAACAAGAGGCAGAACAGCGTGATGAGCCAGAATCCCGGCGACCGCAGCGTCTCTCCGATGTCGCTCCAACGGAACTGGTCATCAGCTTTCGATACTTCTGTTGAACCGCTCTTACCCAAATCGCAGGAATCCAGACGACGATCCATGACACAGAACACAAAGAAAGCCAGCAGGCCGATGCAGAGGAAGGCCAGTGCGACATACAGCGGGGCCGGCAACGTGAATTTGCGTGCGATGGGGGCAGAGATGCTCAGTGCCGTGGCCGTGCCTAGGCGGGCCATAGCCAGCTGCAAGCCCATGGCCAAGGCCAGCTCATGCCCTGTGAACCAGCGCACCATGGCCTTCGACACGGTGATGCCCGTCATCTCGTAGCCCACGCCGAAGATGGCGAATCCCAGCGATGCCACGGCCACAGACATGGGCAGGCCGAACACTTCGCCCGTCAGATGTACAGATACACTATAGAGCTTGATAAGTGTGCCCACAATCATCAGCGAGCAGGCCAGCACGCCCGTGAAACGGACTCCCATCTTGTCGAGGATGAGGCCGGAGAAGAACAGCATCAACAGGAATACGTTGATGAAACCGCTGGCACCGGAGAAGAATCCATAGTCGGCAGGAGTCCAGCCCAGACCACCCTCGCTGCGCGGCAGTTCCAACAGTGTTTCCAGCGGCGACATAACGTCGTTCACGAAGTACCCCATCATCATGGCCGTAGCCACAATGAACAATACTGTCCATCGCGCTACAGGCGAATCGTTGAGCCGTTGTCTGATAATCTCTGTCATTTCATAGCAAAGGGTGTGCAAAATTACTACTTTTTTTCTAAACATCAAATAATTCTGAAAAGAATTGTGGCCGATTGGCGTTTTTTTTGTAAATTTGCAACATGAAACAGACTATTACTACTTTACTTTTTGTGGCTGCCTTTGCACTTGCTTCGCAGGCAAAGGAGGTGCCCTTGCTGGGCAATGTCATGGCCCATGAGACATCATCCTTAAACGGGAAGTGGAATTACATCGTAGACGTGCAGGAGGAAGGCTACTACGACTATCGCATGAACCCCACGCGCTGGGGCTTCTTCCGCAATGCGAAGCCGCAGCGTCCTGAAGACCTCATCGAATACGACTTCGACAAGGCTCCTACGATGCAGGTGCCCGGCGACTGGAACACGCAGGACCCTCGATTGTTTTTCTATGAGGGAACGGTGTGGTACAAGACCAGCTTCCAGGCGCAGGTGCCGATCGAGGACTTCAGAACCCTGCTCTATTTCGGAGCCGTCAACTATGACTGCCGGGTGTGGGTCAACGGTCATGAGGCCGGTCATCACATCGGAGGATTCACCCCCTTCAACTACGACATTACCGACATGTTGCAGAATGGCGAGAACACCGTCATCGTGAAGGTGGACAACAAACGCAAGGCCGAGGCCGTGCCTACGCAGATATTCGACTGGTGGAACTATGGCGGCATCACCCGCGACGTGCTGTTGGTGAAGGTGCCCCCCACCTACATCGAGAACTACAAACTGCAGCTGGAGAAAGCTGATCCCAAGGCTAAGCAGCGGGAGATTCGCTTCGCTGCCAACCTGAACAAGGCTGAGGCAGGACAGGAGGTGACGCTCAGCATCCCTGAGCTGAAGCTGACGCAGAAGGCAACCACCGATGCCGATGGCAAGGTGGATGTCATGTTGAGGGTGCCGGCCAAGAAACTGTCGCTCTGGAGCCCGGAGAACCCCAAGCGCTATCAGGTGGAAATCAGGACTGAGCGCGACTTTGTGGCCGATGAGATCGGTTTCCGCACCATCGAGGCTCGCGGCAAGCAAATCCTGCTGAACGGTGAACCCATCTTCCTGCGCGGTGTCAGTGTCCATGAAGAGAAACCCCGTGGCGGCGGGCGTGCCAACAGCACTGCCGATGCCCACGAGCTGCTGACCTGGGCCAAGGAGATGAACTGCAACTTTGTTCGTCTGGCTCACTATCCGCACAATGAATATGCCATTCGCGAGGCTGAGCGGATGGGTATCATGGTGTGGAGCGAGATACCCTGCTACTGGACTATCGCCTGGAAGAATGCCGACACATACGCCAATGCGCAGCAGCAGCTGACCGATATGATACGCCGCGACCAGAACCGTGCCAACATCATTATCTGGAGCATTGCCAACGAGACGCCGCACTCAGGCGACCGTGACCAGTTCTTGGGCCGTCTGGCGCAGTATGCCCGCTCGCTCGACAATTCCCGGCTTATCTCCATGGCCATGGAGGTGACGGGAGCTTCGAACTATAAGAACCGCCTGCACGACAATATGCATGAGTATGTGGATGTGGTGAGCTTCAACCAGTACATCGGCTGGTATCGCGACGTGAACGACGCTCCGAAGATGGAGTGGGAGATTCCCTACGATAAGCCCGTCATCGTCAGCGAGTTCGGTGGCGGTGCCAAGTATGGCTACCATGGCGCGAAGAACCAGCGCTGGACGGAGGAGTTCCAGGAGAACCTCTACATTCAGAATGTAGCCATGCTTGACAAGATTGAGGGTCTGAGCGGCACCACGCCCTGGGTGCTGAAGGACTTCCGCTCTCCCCGTCGTGTGCTCGACGGCATTCAGGATTATTATAACCGGAAAGGTCTCTACTCTGACAATGGTGAGAAGAAGAAAGCCTTCTACATCATGAAGGAGTGGTATGAAAAGAAAAAGAGCCAGTAGCACTCTGTTACGACAAGGCGAAAAGGAACTGATGTCCTTCCAGTCGCCACGTCGCCAGTCCATAACGTATAAGCCGCGCCAGCAGTGTCACGCATTTCTGGCGCGGCAGTCGTGTGCGCTTCACCAGTTGGTTCAGCGTGAGCTGCTGACCGTCTTTCATGGCTTCCATCAGCTGTCGTTCTGCCTCTCCGTAAGTGAACGAGGCACCTTTGGCCGACTGCTCGTCGCGCCAGATTCGGATGTGCACGGGCGAGGCCACAATGTTCTCGTCGTTCACGCGGATATAGGCGCGGCGGTTGCCTTCAGCGTCGAGGGCGCATACGGGCCTGTTGTCCGAGCGGGGCACGGTAGCCACTACGATGGTGCGCATACCCCCGATACGGCCTGCCGAGGGATGGCCGTCGGGAGGCGGCGAGGGGGTGACATGATAGGTGTCGAACTTGATGCTGGCTTCGGGACGGCAGTAGCGGAAGGCGGCCTGGTGCATCATGTAGATCTCCTCCTCAGAGCGTACCCCGGCTAGATAGCCGTCGTCACGCACGCCAATGAGAAGTCGGCCACCGTCGGTATTGGCAAAGGCTGACACCGAACGGGCCAGTTTCACGGCATCCTCCACACGGTACTTGAAGTCCTGCTGCTGGTGCTCGCCCTGACTGATAAGGCTCAAGAGGTATCTTTTCATGGGCTAGCGACGGCTCAGGTCATGGGTAGTACACTGGAGGATGGCCTTGTTGACGAGGAGCATACGCTCGGCATCGGCACTCCTGTTGATGATGAACCGCCGGGCATCGAAGTCGTAGAGTATGTGCCCTGTGGAGTCAATGAGCAGTTGTGCGTTGTTGTAGTTGTGGACGGCAGTGGGGTAGGAGTAGCTGGTGGAGAGCACGTCGCGGCTGAATGTGAAGTCATCGTGCGTCAGGCCCATCTGGCCCAACAGGGTGGCGGCCAGGTCGCTCTGGTTACAGATGGCATCGATGGTTCGCGGCTCACGGACGGCCCCGCCCAGCCACAGCATGGGGATGTGGTTCTTCTCCAAGGGCTTCGACTGGTCGATCTTTCCATAGTTGATGCCGTGGTCGGCAGTGAGGATAACGAGCAGGTTGTCCCAGGCTGGTGTCTGCTGTAAGTGCCCGATGAAGTCGGCCAGACAGTCGTCGAGATAGGCAAAGGCGTTGAGCACCTCGTCGGCATGGCGCTGCAAGGGCACGTCCCATGGCTCGTGGCTGGAGAGGGAGCTATAGCCGATGAGGTTCATTGTCCCGGGCTTGAAACTTTGTATCTGCCGGAATACCGTCTGGAAGGTGATGTCGTCGCGCACGCCCCATTGGGCCGTGCTTCGCTCCGATGCCGTGAAATCGTCCATGCCGCAGAGGTGTTCCCATCCCGTAGAGATGAGGTAGCTACGCATGTTGGTGAAGTTGATGTCGCCGCCATAGATGTAGCTGGTCTGGTAGCCCTGGCTTTTCAGCGTGCTGGCAATGCCGGGCAGCGTGCGGCTCTTTTCAGGCATCTTCATGATAGAGAGGCCCGGAAAGGAGGGGTAGCCGCTCAGGGCACAGACCGTTCCACGGTCGGTACGCCAAGTGTTGCCATAGCACCTGCTGAAATAAACGCCCTCTTTCTTCAGCTGTTGCAAGCGGGGCATGGCACTGGCAAACTCCTCGCCACAGCTCTCCAGGAGGAGAATGACGATGTTGGGGCGCAGGGTGGTGAGCAGCGTGTCGCCGCCGGCGCTCTCGGTGGTATAGACATCGGCCACAATCCGCTGGCACTCCTGCTCGTCGAAGAATTCATATTCCGACAGGTCGCCCAGCTGGTGGCTTAGCGAGTAGAGGAAGCTGAACACAGGGTTCACGGCCGAATGGTTGAGAAACTGGTTCTGCGAGTAGTACACCTGTCCGATGTTTGTGGTCGATTCGGTCAGTCCACCTCGGATGCCAATAACCATCACTGGCATGAGGCAGACAAAGAGTACGGTCTCGCGAATTCTCGAGGATGTGGCAGGGTGGGGGAGCTTTCCCCAAAGATAGGCCCTGTAGATGCCCCATGCTACCAGTGCACCTATCAGGAACCGCACGAGCAGATACCATGCTGATACACTCTGTGTGATACCTTCTGGCTGCGACAAGTATTGCAGGCAAGAGGCATCGAGCTTGAAGCCCCAGAACTGGTAGAGGCTGGTGTCCGACACGAAGGCCAGTGAAAAGGCAAGGGCTATGATGGCATAGTAGATGCGCAACAGCCATCGGGGTATGCGTACCCACATGGATGCCAGACAGACGAGAAAGGGAAGGATGAGGAAATAGAGAGCCGTGGAGAGGTCGAGTGTGAGGCCATGGCCGATAACGGCCCATACGTCGGCTGGCATCACATCATGTCCGCTACTGTTGCATAGCATGAAGACCACCTTGGCCGCTACGAACAGCAGCACTGTGAGCAGGTAGGTCTTTGCCAGGTATGTCAGCCGCTGCCCCATAGGTTAAAAGCTCAATTGCTCAGATGTTGATGCCGTTGTCGGCTTTTACCTCGCTCATCACGAAGGTGCTCTCCAGCGAGCCAAGGCTTTCGATGGTGCCTAGTTTGTTGAGAACGAACTCCTGGTATTGCTTCATGTTGGAAGCCCGGATCTTCAGCAGGTAGTCGTATTCGCCCGACGTGTTGTAGCATTCGATAACCTCAGGGATGCGCTGAATGTGGCGGACAAAGCTGGCAGCAATCTCCTGGTTGATCTGCTTAAGCTTTACCCTGCAGAACACCAGCAGCCCCTGGCCGATTTTCTCGGGGTCGAGCACGGCAGCATATCTTTTGATGTAGCCTTGGCGTTCCAGGCGTTTTTGTCGCTCAAAGACGGGCGTGGGTGTCAGGTGTACGGCTTCGGCCAACTCCTTTGTAGTGAGCTTGGCATTCCGCTGCAAAGTGCGCAGAATCTGCAGGTCAGTCTGGTCTAGTGTATCCATGGTGATGATGTCATTCAGGGTTATAACCGAAATTATCCAGTTCCTTCTTCGATGAGCGCCAGTCTTTGTCCACCTTGACGAATACCTCCAGATAGATGTGCTTGTCGAAGAATTTCTCCAAGGCCTTGCGGGCTTCGGTGCTCACCTTTTTCAGAGCCACTCCCTGATGGCCGATGATGATGCCTTTCTGCGAGTCGCGCTCTACGTAGATGACGGCGTTGATATGGATTTTCTGCTCGTCCTCCTTGAAGCGTTCCACCACCACCTCTACGGAGTAGGGAATCTCCTTGTCGTAGTAGAGCAGGATTTTCTCGCGGATGATTTCCGATACGAAGAAGCGGGCGGGCTTGTCGGTGAGTTGGTCTTTGTCGAAGTAGGCCGGGTTTTCGGGCAGCAGCTCCTGAATGCGCTTCAGGAGCAGGTCGGTGCCGAACTTGTTCTTTGCCGAGATGGGCAGGATTTCTGCATTGGGCAGCAGCGTGTGCCATTTCTCTACAATCTGGGCAAGCAGTGCATCGGGGCGGGGCGCTCCCTTCTCCTGGTGAGAGGGGTCGGCGTTGAGGCTGTCAATCTTGTTGATGAGCAGGATGACGGGAATGGTCATCTTCTGCACCTTCTCCAGGAAGTCCATGTTCTTCTCCGGGTTCTCCACCACGTCGGTGACGTAGAGCAGCACGTCGGCATCCTGCAGGGCCCTCTCCGAGAAGGCGAGCATCGACTCCTGCAGCTTGTAGTTGGGCTTCAGCACGCCGGGGGTGTCGCTGAACACGATCTGCATGTCGGGCGTGTTGACGATGCCCATGATGCGGTGGCGCGTGGTCTGCGCCTTGAAGGTGGCAATGGAAATACGCTCACCAACCAATTGGTTCATGAGCGTACTTTTGCCAACGTTGGGATTTCCAACGATATTTACGAATCCTGCTTTGTGCATAGCATTACTTTCCGTCGTAAGCCCACCGTAAGTAGTTGGCCCCGTGAACGAAGCCGGCTCCGAAGGCGGTCATGATGATGTTGTCGCCCTTGCGCAGCTTTGGCTCGTACTCCCATAGTGCCAGCGGAATGGTGCCGGCCGAGGTATTTCCGAAGCGTTCGATGTTCACCATCACTTTCTCCATGGGCATCTCCAGCCTTTTGGCCACGGCCTCGATGATGCGCATGTTGGCCTGATGGGGAATAATCCACTGGATGTTGTCCTTGTTCAGTCCGTTGCGCTCGGCAATCAGCTCAGTGTCGTTGCTCATGTTCGTCACGGCGTAACGGAACACGGTGCGACCCTCCTGATACGTGAAGTGCATACGGTGGTCGACGGTGAAGTGACTGGCGGGACTGACTGAGCCGCCGGCCTTCATGTGGAGGAAGGGCAGGCCAATGCCGTCGGTACGAAGGTAAGAGTCCATCAGGCCGAGGTTCTCTTCCTCTGTGGCCTCTAGCAGCACGGCACCGGCGCCGTCGCCAAACAGCGGGCAGGTAGAACGATCCTTATAGTCGGTGGCCGACGACATCTTGTCGGCTCCTATCAGGATAATCTTCTTGTAGCGTCCGCTTTGAATCATCGACGTGGCTACGTCGAGCGAGTAGATGAATCCACAGCAGGCAGCCCAGAAATCGAACGCCATGGCGTTCTTCAGTCCCAGCTTGCCGATGACGATACTGGCTGTTGAAGGGAAATGGTAATCGGCCGTTGAGGTAGCTACGATGAGCGCATCAATCTCGTCGGGATTCACACCCGTTTTCCTGACCAGCTCCTTGGCAGCCTTGCGCGCCATATAAGAGGTGCCGAGACCTTCTTCGGTGAGGATTCGGCGCTCCTTGATTCCGACACGCGTCATTATCCATTCATCGTTGGTGTCGACCATGCGCGACAGCTCCTCATTGGTGAGGACATAGTCGGGCACGTAGCCTCCGACGCCGGTGATGATCGCGTTAATCTTTCCCATTATTCAGCAACTTCTTCGTCCTTCTTGATAGCTACCTTACCACGATAATAACCGCAGGCGGGGCATACGGTGTGGTAGATGTAGTAAGCACCACAGTTGGGGCAGAGTGCCAGCGTGGGGGCTACTGCCTTGTCATGGGTACGACGTTTTGCGGTACGAGTCTTTGACTGTCTTCTTTTAGGATGTGCCATAATTCAATTTAATGATACGAGCAGCTTAAAGATTCGAGTGGCATCAAATTCTTCACTCTTCACTTTTCACTTTTAGGAGTGCACTCCACCGTGGGTCAATCTCCTGCGTGGCGTCCGCATCACTGCTTCGGGCAGCCGAATGCTCTTCAAGCACTCGCATCATAGCATCGTTACAATCGCCAGGTTGATGAACGTGCTGGATGGGTACCGCCAAGGCTATTGACTCGTAGATGAACCATGCCGTGTCGAGCACGGGGTGTGCTTCTTCCACGGTGATGACCTCATCGTCTTCGGCGTATTCTGCGCCAAGCTTCACTATCAGGTGCAAGTCGGCCTCAATGGGCTGGCTCATTATGTCTAGACAGCGGTCGCACGGCACTTCCACTGTGCCTTCGCAGTGCAGCTGAAGCTCATAAAAGCCGACAGACTTGCGTATAGTCCCCGACACGTGCACAGAGCCTTTCTGCAACTGCGCGCCTTCAAGCTGTTGAAAGAAATGATTGCCAAGTTCCCATTCCAAGGGCGTTACATCCTCGGTAAGGGCTTTTAAATCAATCTTAAACTGCTCTAAGCTACACATATACACTCGCTAACGGGCTGCAAAGTTACAAACTTTTTTTTGAATACCGATAATTTTTTCCTATTTTTTTTTATTCCTGCACACTATAGCCCCTCAGTGTGCAATGGCCGCATCCCGATGTTAATGTCTTATTTCTTCAGCCTGATGATGATGGCACCGTTTTTCCCCTTTTCTCCATAAGTCTTTACGGCACTTTCTTCCTTCAGCACGTCTATAGACTCGATTTTGCTTTGGTCAAGGGCCTGTACCATTGCCTTCGTGGCTTCCTTGCCGTCAATGAAAATCAGTGGATCTGCTTGGGCGGTCTCCATTTCTTGGATGATGATTGTGGGGTTCGTCTTTTCCTTCCCTTGCAGTTTGAAAGAGATAGGTATGGTGTACTTCACGCGTACTGCCTTGCCTCTCTGCATGCCAGGCTCCCATTTCGGCATGGCACTAATCACGCGCAGGGCTTCCTCGTCAAGGCTGGGGAAGACGCTTCTCAGAATCTTTGCCTCAGTCACAGAGCCGTCCTTTTCCACCACGAAGGAAACAACGACGCGCCCCTGTTTCTGCTGTTCCTGGGCATCTTTGGGATACTTGACGGTTCTGGACAGAAACTGCATCATGGCGGCATCCCCACCCGGGAACTTGGGCATCTGTTCCACTACTTCGAAAATCTTCGTCGTGTCGTCCTTCTGCTCTAGCTGCCCTATAACAGGATGGCTGTTGTAGAGTAAGTCCTGCTGCTTTTTGGTCTTTCCTCCTACCACTGTCTGGGCCATGCCCTTCACTGTGTCGGCAGGCATTTCTGCTGCCAGCATGGGCAGCACGGCCTGTTCCTCAATCTGTTCTGCCACGGTTACTACTTCCGGGTGGGCGAACGCCATAAGGGCTAGCCCTGCCACGGGCACGACGGTCAGCGCACGCAGCTGCTGCCATCGGCTGCTTCTTTTTGTTGTCATCATACGGATTCGTTTTTTAAGTGATTGATAATTAAGATTGTTTGCCATCGAGAATAGCTGGTCCCCGACGGACTTTCGTATCAGCAGCAACTGGTACTGCCGGGCGTCGACTCCTTTTTCCAAGACGGCCTCGTCGGCCTCGTATTCATGCACCTGTTTCAGCTCGCGGCGCAGCAGCCATGCGGCAGGGTTCCACCATTGGAACAGCAGCACCACATCCATGAACAGCACGTCGTAGGAATGTCCCAAGCGGATGTGTGCCTGCTCATGAGTGAGAATCTGCTCAGATGCTTCGTGCATGTCATGCTCGCTGATGACGATATGGCGGAAANNATATGGCGGAAATAGCTGAACGGGGCAATGTCGACAGCAGCCATCACATGCAGTCGGTCGCCATTGGGCATCCGCTCTGTAGTGCCTTGCCGCAACAGGCGTCTCAGGTTCCAGCCATTGTAGATGTGCCACAGCAGCAGAACTACCATGCCTATCATATAAATAATGTACGCAAAACCAATCAGGTTCCAGGTGGCAGCCGACTGTGAATCAGCCTCAATAGAGCCTATTGCCAGCAGACCTTCGATGTCGATGATACCATCAGACACGGCCGAAGACTGATTCAGCGTCAGCTTTACCCAAGGCAGCACAAAGGCCAGTATTGTCACGGTCAGCAACAGCACGCGATTGAAGCGGTGCAGCGTCTCGCGGCTTAGCAGCAACTTCCACAATAGATAGAAGGCTATGAGGCAAAGCCCTACTTTCAATTGATAGACTAACAGCATATTGAGTCAGGAGTTAAGATGTAGGAGTTTGGAGTTAGGAGATAGGATTTGATGTTGAGGACGACTCTACCTCGCGAATGAGTTCCTTCAGCTCGTCCACGCTGATTTTCTCGCTCTTCACCAGTGCTGACACGGCACTCATGTATGAGTGGCCGAAGAATTTGTTCACCACATTGGCCAATGACCCGCCGCGATAGTCCTCGCGGCTGATGCGGGCAAAGTACTGGAAACAGCGGGCGGTCAGTGCCGTGTGGCCTAGGAAGCCCTTCTCCTCCAGAATCTTCATCAGCGTAGCCAACGTGTTGACGTGCGGTTGAGGCTCGTCGTAGTAGCCCTGTAGCTCGCGCACCTGCATGGGACCATGGTCCCATATACGCTCCATGATTTCTTCTTCTTTCAGGGTTAGTTGTTTCATTGTTTCTTCGTGTGAATGGTTTCCGACTGCAAATTAACTAAAAATATTCGTTACTGAACTAATTTTCTTAGTTAAATAAACTAAAAGCATTAGTTTTTCTTGTATTTTTGTGTCGCCTGCCCAAAAATCTGTGCTCAAAGCGGGTTATTTGGAAAAAACATTGTACCTTTGCATCGTCTTAAACTCAACGCATGTGAAAGTAGTCATCGCCCCGCAGTTCAGCCCATACGATTCATTCATCAGGCAAATCCCGGCTCTTTTGGAACGGGGACAGGGCGAGGTGTTTTATGACAAGCGCAACAAGGTGGCTCGGTTTTGTTTGGGAGAAGAGTGCTTTATCGTGAAACGCTTCAAGCGTGTGAACATCTTTCAGCAGATAGCCTACACTTTTTTCAGGGATACCAAAGCCAAGCGTGCCTTTTTCTTTGCCCAGGAGTTCCTGCGCCGGGGCATCGCCACGCCAACGCCTGTGGCCTATATGGAGCAGTCCAGTCTGGGGCTGTTTAGCGTGGGCTTTTTCGTTAGCCAGGAGGTGGAGGGCACAGAGACGCATCTACTGCTGAGGGAGGTGGAACACTTCGACACACTATTGGCTGATGCCGTGGCACGTCAGGTGGTAGCCCTGCACCGCCAGGGCGTCCTTCATGGTGACCTTAACCTCTCGAACTTCCTATGTACGCAGGATGGAGAGGGGTATCATTTCCAGATGATAGACATCAACCGCTCTCACTTCACCGATGGCTGGCCCACCGACGAAGAGTGCCTGAAGAACCTGGTGAGGCTTACCCATAGGCGCGACCTCTATGAGTATTTGCTGCGTAGCTATGCACGTGAGCGCGGTTGGAATCCCGATGCTACTGCCATCCAGGGGCTGAAGCTGCTCGACCAGTTTGAGAAGCGACGTTTCAAACTTTAAGTGACTTCAACTCATCCTGTGCCTGCTGTAGGGCTTGAGTAAAGAAATCGCCTCGCTTCAGTCGGTCGCTAACCCGTTTCACGTTTGTTTTCATCTGCTGCATTTGTTCAGGTGTGATGCTAGCGAGCAGTCGTTCCAGTTCCTTCATCGATTCCACGCATATCCCTATACCTTCTTCCTCGATGATGGATGCCACTGCTGCCTGCTTCCAAATGATGACTGGCAGGCCGGCGCGCAGATAGAAAGAAACCTTGTGAGGACTGTTGTATCGGAGATATTCGCCGAAGTCGCCATGGCAGGTGTCTAGCGAATCGCCGTCCCAAACCAATCCAAAGTCTCCTTCGGCCGACCGTATGAATGTATCGGCAGGCGTGAACGGATAGCAGACGACGTGCTTGGCCTCCTGCAAGCCTGGCAGACCGTCGCTGTTGCCATACACATGCAAGTCGAAGCAGCGGTCCATGCGGGCCAAATCGAGCAGATAAGCATTCTTTCGCATGACCAGTGCACCGGCATATACGAGTGCATAGCGATGGGACGACGCAGGAACGCTGTCGTTTTCAGGTGTAGCGGCAGAACGATAGTCGAACAATCCCAGTGCGCCTGTTGGGCGAGTAAGGCCTTGGTGCTGCAGCCATTGTTTCATGGCTTCGTTCGACGCGATCACATAGTCGGCACGCATGAGTCGGCTGATTTCCTTTTCAATGGTGATGCGTTTGCGGTGCATTGAGGTCAAGTCGTGAATCAGGACGATGGTGGTGGCCTTGCGCCAGTGAGCTACCCGGCAGATGAAGCTGAAGTACTTCTTGACAGGATACTGCAATACCAACTGGTCGCCAGCCCTTACGGTGAAGGCCATACGAATGACGCCGAACAGGTTGAGGAAGAAGTGAAGCAGCACATTGTCATAGTAACTGGTCTTCAGCCCCAGATTGATGGCTCCCAGTGACTGGAGGGTCTGCTCGTTGTCGTTTTTTGCTTTGTTGCCGGCCCCGTTCAGGCTGGGATAATTACGAGTGAGATAGCACAGGCGTGACATGGAGGATGGGTTTGCTAGTTAGTGAGTTCAAAATAGCGTTTCAGGACAAGCAGGGAAATGAGCTTCTCCCGTTTCTTGTCGCGGAACTGGTCAATGTATTCATGGGCATGGGCGATAATCTGCTGTGCCTCTTCGGGATGGCTGCTGTAGTAGCGCAGCTTCTCTTCTATATCGCTGAAGTCGGGCTTGATCTCTATATAATGGTAGTCGGGTTTCAGCGTACCCTCCATAAACCATGTCTCACAGGTGAGTGGGGGCGTGACCGCAATGGAATTGGAAGACATCACCCACTTTAGGTTCGAGGCCACATCGTTGCCTTCCAACGACATGATGAATTTATAGTCCAGATGCTCCCCAATGGTAAGTTTCTCCGACTGCCACTCAGGGAACTGGTGGCCGATGGCACCAATGTCGAACATAGGGTGTCCGAAGAACTGCTTGGCAAAGTCGTAGCGGTTCATCTTGATATGGTCGGGGCGCCCCGTCTGTTGACCTATCTTTCCACGGAAAATGGCCATGTCTTTCTTTTCAGTGAAAGGCTTCTTGTCGTTCACGAAAAGGAAATGCCGCACCTTCTCCAGGTTAAGCATTACATTGAAGCTGTTTTCTTCATGGATGGGGCGGCTCTTGACGATCGACGGTAACGGTAGGGCGTAGTCAATGTCGCCAGAGCGTAAAATCCATTTCAGGTGCTGGTCGAACCAGCGGGCATACTCCAGGGCATCATAATAATAGACCGACTGGCTCGTCATGGGCTGACGGCCTATCTCGATGGCTTCCTGCTGCCATTGTTCCCGGTCGTAGGCCATTGTAGGCAGCAGCTTGCAGTAGTAGTTCACCCGCTGCATGATGTATTCCTTGTCAGGACGGCTGTCCAGCTTGGCTAATTCTTGGTCAAGGCGTTTGTTCAGCCATGCTTTTGGTACCTTCTGCCTAATAACGTTCTTGATGTAATACACGAACTTGGGGTTCTTGCCGCTGTTCAGCGTATAGTATATCTTCCGACTTAAACTTTGTTTTGCCATCGTCAATCTTGTTTTTCAGTATTCCATGTTCATATCCAGCACTTTCTCCACAAGCGGAGCCATGTCGTAGTATTTGTATTCTGCCAGTCGTCGGCCGAAGATGACGTGTTGCTGTAGCGTTGCCAGTTGGCGGTATTCCTCGGCCAGCCGGTTGTTGCGTTCATCGTTTACGGTGTAGAACGGCTCCTGTCCCCTAGTGCCGCCTAGATGGGGCCGCCTGTCGATGACCAGGCATCGTTTGCCAAGCCTGTGGGCTCGGCAGGCAAAAATGGCTCCGAAAAGGCCTGCCCCCACAATCAGATAGTCGTATGGTGCTTTCATGCTTTGTTCACTGACAGATGATAGATACGACGGAAGAGGAAATACATGGCAGTGCCGACAAACAAGCCCGCGATGGCATCAATGGCATAGTGCGCCTGGATGTAGAATGTGGCGAAGAACATGAGTACTGTCAGCACTAGCAATGTCAGGAAGAGTGACTTGCTGCGCGTTTCCCATGCCAGCCAGTTCAGTACCACCGAGATGCCTATATGACTGCTGGGGAAGGCGGCTGTGGGGCGCTCGCCGGCATCGTGGGCCAGCTGCACCAGACGATGGAACAGGCCATTTTCGTTTCCTGGGATGGGCAGCATCTCCTGATGTGTCAGGAAATAGTCGTTCAGGGCAGGGAAGATGCCTTTCGATATATTGTCCAGCCCCACAGCTTCATAGTAGAACTGCGGACCGGCCACTGGCAGGAAGATGAATACAACGTAGAACAGGAAGAACGAGGCTAGGATGACAAAGGTGGCGTAGGCGAGGTGGTCGTATCGTCGCAGGAAATAGTATATAGTTACGGCGACTATCATCGGGAAATAGCTGACGTAGCCCAGACAGAGCAGCTCGCTCAAGAATGGCGACGACAGCTGCTCATTGAACAGCAGGGCTGGCTGGCAGCCGAAGAAACTCTGCTCCCATGAGGCGAATATATGGTCGAGATTGGTGAACAAACGGTTAAACTCGTAGGTGTCGGGATACCACCATCCAAGTAGAGACAGTTGCCCTGCCACGCGCAAAAAGGTGGTCAGACGACAGGGACGCCAACGATAGAGCTGCCATAGGGAAATGGTCATCACCACGACGCCGACTCTGCCCCAAAGCATGGGCATGGGGTCAACCAGACGCCCCCATAGCACCGCCATAAGTATCAGCGTGAGCACCGTATAGAACAGCACCACCCATTCGAACATGAATAGTTTATTCCTCATTTCCTTAGTCTCAGAGCCATCCGTTCTCCTGATACCACCGTATGGTCATACGCACCCCCTGCTCCAAGGGATAGAGGGGCTGATAGCCCAGCTCCTTGCGGGCAGGCTCTATGTCGCACCGCCAGTTGCGCTGTTTCAGGATGTGATATTTGTCGTTGTTCAGGGCTGAGATCTTGCCCGTCAGGTGTCCTATCTTGTCGCCGAAGAAGGTGACTACGCGCAGCACCCAGATAGGAGCCTTGATGCGAATCCACCAGGGGTTACCCAGCTCTTTGCGTATCAGGTCGCTGAAAGTGGTCGACTGATAGACCTCCCCGTCGCTGAGGAAATACTTGCGCCCGGTCTGCCCCCACTCGCAGGCCAGGAACACGGCTTGCACTACGTCGAGTACGTAGACGAAGGTGATGTCCTGTCGTTTGTAGCCTACGGCGAAATCGGAGTGCTGCTTAATGCTTTTCGCCATCAGGAAATAGTCGCGCTCGCGCGGGCCGTAGACACCTGTGGGGCGCAGTATCACGTAGGGGAACTCCCCGATGGCCTCGCGGTAGTCGTGGCTCTCGTCGGCACTGTTCAGCGCGTCCAGCCACTGCTCGGCCAGCAGCTTGCTCTTGCCGTAGGCCGTGTTGGGGCGTGGCGTGTCGTCCTCGCGTATTTCCTCGTAGGGCTGCTGCTCGCGTATGGCTCCATAGACGCTCAGCGAGCTGATATAGACAAAGCGCGTCAGCGGCATCCGCAGAGCCATCAGCGCCCGCACCAGATTCTGCGTGCCCTCGGTGTTAATCCTGTAGAAGTCCTGCTGATGCAGGCATTTCGTCACGCCGGCGGCATGCACCACGTAGTCGAAATCGTGGCCTTTCAGCTGTTGCTCCAGGTCGTGCTGGCTCGAAAGGTTCAGTTCGATGAAATGGATGCGCTCGTCTTGCAGGAACTGCCGCGAGCTGCTCCCCCTGACTGCCGCCCAGGTTTCCATGCCCTGCCGCAGTGCCTCTTCCACAATGAACGAGCCAATGAATCCGCTGGCTCCAGTGATAAGTATTTTCATTATTTATTGTAATTTGGTTGCAAAGGTACAAAAAAAGAAGGAAACTTCAACTCGTCGGCGTAAAAAAGAAATATTTTATTTTGTATTGCGCTTGATTTTTCGTACCTTTGTCGCCGTAAATCGCAAAACTTAATAATTATGGCAACAACACCCGCATTCAAGTACGCCCCGATGTTTCAGTTGGGCGAAGACAAGACCGAGTATAGGCTCCTGAGCAAGGAAGGCGTGACTACCGCCGAGTTCGAGGGCAAGGAAATCATCAAGGTGTCGAAGGAGGCATTGACGCTGCTGGCCCAGCAGGCTTTCCATGATGTGGAGTTCATGCTTCGTCGCGAGCACAACCTGCAGGTGGCGCAGATTCTGGCCGACCCCGATGCTTCGGACAACGACAAGTATGTCGCACTGCAGTTCTTGCGCAATGCCGAGGTGGCCGCACGCGGCATCCTGCCCTTCTGTCAGGACACGGGAACCGCCATCATCCACGGTGAGAAAGGTCAGCAAGTGTGGACAGGCTTCGAGGATGAAGAGGCACTCAGCCTGGGTGTCTACAACACCTTCACGCAGGACAACCTGCGCTATTCGCAGAATGCCCCGCTGAATATGTACGACGAGGTGAACACCCGCTGCAACCTGCCTGCACAAATCGATATTGAAGCCTGCGAGGGAGCTGAATACCGCTTTGTCATGGTGGCCAAGGGTGGTGGTTCGGCCAACAAGACCTATTTCTATCCGATGACTAAGGCCACCATCCAGAACGAAGGCACGCTCATCCCGTTCCTCGTGGAGAAGATGAAGAGCCTGGGTACGGCAGCCTGCCCGCCCTATCACATCGCCTTTGTCATCGGTGGCACTTCGGCTGAGAAGAATCTGCTCACGGTGAAGCTTGCCAGCATCAAATACTACGACTCGCTGCCTACCACCGGTGACGACACAGGCCGTGCCTTCCGCGACATCGACCTGGAGCAGAAACTGCTCGACGAGGCCCACAAGATTGGCCTGGGCGCACAGTTCGGCGGTAAGTACCTGGCACACGACATCCGTGTGGTCCGTCTGCCGCGTCATGGCGCCAGCTGCCCCATCGGCATGGGCGTGAGCTGTTCGGCCGACCGCAACATCAAGGCCAAGATTAATCGCGACGGCATCTGGCTGGAGAAGATGGACTCGAACCCCTCAGAACTTATTCCTGCTGAATATGCGAAAGCCGGAGAGGGCAGCAACACCATAGAGATTGACCTGAACGAGGGCATTGATGCCGTCCGCAAGGAGTTGTCCAAGTATCCTGTTTCAACCCGTGTCAACCTGAAAGGCACCATCATCGTGGCTCGCGACATTGCCCATGCCAAGCTGAAGGCTCGTATCGATGCCGGCGAACCAATGCCTGAATACTTTAAGAAGTATCCAGTGCTCTACGCCGGTCCGGCCAAGACCCCTGAGGGCTATCCCTGCGGCTCGATGGGTCCGACGACGGCAAACCGCATGGATCCCTACGTGGACGAGTTCCAAAGCCTTGGCGCTTCGTTGGTGATGATTGCCAAGGGTAACCGTTCACAGGTGGTCACCGATGCCTGCCAGAAGCATGGAGGATTCTATCTGGGCAGTATTGGAGGCGTGGCAGCCGTACTCAGCCAGTCAAGCATCAAGTCTATTGAGTGCGTGGAATATCCTGAACTGGGAATGGAGGCTATATGGAAGATTGACGTGGAAGACTTCCCTGCATTCATCCTTGTTGATGACAAAGGAAATGATTTCTTCAAGACCCTCAAGCCGTGGTGTCCCTCATGCAAAAAATAGTCCTGCTGATTTGCCTTTTCATCCTGTTGCCCCTGAGCGTTGCTGCTCAGGGCAACAGCTTTGTGCGATATGACTGCTTGGCGGCGGGCGGCAATTCATCGTCGCACGGACTACAGGCACCCCGCCGCAAACTATCCTTCATGAATGACTGGGACTCTACCCGCGTCTATCCTGTGGCTGTGGTGCTTGTCTCTTTCTCCGACTGTGACTTCTCTTCCGAGGATCCTGCCGACCGTTACGACAGAATCTTCAATGAGCCGGGATACAACGAGGGGAAAGGTCCTGGGTGTGTGGCCGACTATTTCCGTGACCAGTCATCTGGATGGTTCAGGCCACGCTTCGACATCTATGGCCCCGTGAAGCTTGCCAGTGGCAAGACTGAGAACGGCGAATTAGGTATGGACGCATTTCGGAATGCTGCAAAGAAAGTTGTTGACTCACTGAAGGTTGACTTCTCCCCCTACGACTGGAATGCCGACGCTATTGCCGAATCTGTCATTTTCATCTATGCGGGTTACGGCGGGAATGAGAAATCCTCTGTGGCGAAAGGCTGTATCTGGCCCAATACCAGTTCTTTTAGTTCGCTGAATGCGGGTAATGTCACGCTATATAACTATTCGGCTAGTGCCGAGATGTGGTCGAACGACAAATTATGCGGCATCGGCACTGTTTGCCATGAATACTCCCACACACTGGGACTGCCCGACATCTATCCTACCAGTGGCAGTGAGTATTCGGTGGTCGATGAGTGGGACTTGATGGACGGTGGCAACTTTGTCAACAGCGGATGGTGCCCGCCATGCTATTCCTGTCTCTTATACACATCT
>LXOW01177510.1_pt3 | contig 19593 bp, 20 predicted proteins | sample 1368591 | NCBI WGS metagenome assembly LXOW01 (sample SAMN04884650, study PRJNA319009) | bovine gut metagenome | isolation source: Cow rumen | host: Bos taurus | place: Italy: Legnaro (PD) | collected 2014-07-09
TCTTTTAGAAGAGCGACAAACCCGTTTAAAAGGTGATATTCAATCATGTTAAAAATAGAAAATTTAACAAAACGTTTTGGCGAAAAGGCAGCAGTAGACAATCTATCTTTTGAAGTCAAAGAAGGCTCTGTATTTGGTTTTTTGGGTCCAAACGGCGCAGGCAAAACAACTACTTTAAGAATGATTTTAGGTCTTTTGCAGCCCGATAACGGTAGTATCATAGTTAATGGAATAGACGCTCAAAAAGATAATATTGCAGTAAAACAAATTACAGGCTATCTACCTGATGAAATTTTCCTTTATGATTACCTTTCCGGCAGAGATTTCTTAAACTTTGTAGCAGATATTTATGGTTTAAGAAAAAAAGAAAAAGAAGAAAAAGTCGAAAAACTTTTACAACAATTTGATTTAGTAGATGCCGCCAACGAATATTCCGCTAATTATAGCCTAGGAATGAAAAAGAAATTAGCTTTGGCAGGCACTGTAATTCACGACCCTCAATTACTAATTCTTGATGAACCTTTTAACGGCTTAGACCCTCAAGCAACAAGAGACTTGCGTCAACTTCTTAAACAAATGGCAGAAAATGGTACAACAATTATATTTTCAAGCCATGTTTTAGAAGTGGTCGAAAAAATAGTAACCCACGCCGGAATTATAAATCATGGCAAGCTAGCCATTTCTGCTACTATTGAAGATATAGCCAAAGAATACGGTTCACTGGAGCAAGCGTTTTTTAAGATTACGGAAAAATAAAGAAAACAAACGATACAGCCTATCGTAATACCATACAATCTTATTTTTTCTTGTTTCTAAGTCTTACTCTTATAGCCTGCAATACAGGTTTGTCGTCTAATCCTGTAATAGATTTTGCCTCGTAAAGAACGTCTAAGCCTTCTGACAAATTGTTTAAAACATCTTCCGTTAAAGATGAAAAAGGAAAGAATACGTCTTTACCTTCAAAGCTTTGAATAATACCNNGCTTTGAGAATCTACAACCACTCCAAACTTAACAGCATCGCCTTTTTTTAGCTCTTTATCTTTTCCATTTAAAACCGCTGTATAATGCAATAAAACCTCTGGAAGTTCTTCGCAGGTTAAAACTCCTATTCCCGTTTCTGGATTATACCATTTTACGGTTCCTTCTACATAAGCGTCTGGAACAGGATCATAAGTGATTTCTTCTACAGTTCTTCCTATCTGCTTTCTTATGGACAAAATCTGCTCTATTAACTGAACAACTTCTGGCTGATCGGGATTCTTTTCAAGACAATCCTTTAGCGTCTGCAAAGCAAGCCCAAACAATCGGCGCTTAAAATAAACCAATCCTAAAAACATCAGTCCTGCTGCATCTCCAGGCTTTAATCTTAAAGATTCAAGCAAGTATTTTTCAGCCTGTTCATATTCTTCTATTTCATATAACACACAACCTGCATTTCGGTGATAAACCGCTTCATAGGGATGAGAAGCAATAAGCTGCCTATATAAATCCAACGATTCATCAAAAAATCTTATATGAAAATAAACGTCTGCAAGCTCCTCTAATGCATCTATATTTTTAGGATCTGTTTTTAAAAGCTCTTTAAAAGATTCTGCTGCTTCTAAATATTCAGAATCTGCATTTTCCTCATCATGTTTCTGAGCATATATATCTGCAAGATACCTATGGAAAAATGCTTTTCGTTGCCCTGTGCTTATACCTTGTTTATAAGCATTTACAGCCTGGTCTAAATTTCCACTTAATCTATAAGCAAGCCCTAAAGTTTCATAATAATCAGGTTCGCCAGGATTTTTTGAAATACACTGGTTTATTTTTTCTATGCTAGACTGTAAATTTCCTTCTGTCAAATCGTCTACCGCAGAATTATAAAGCTTGTTTACGTCTTCCAAATATTCCATTAATTTGTCGTCGTATTCTTCACGCTTTTCATCATCAACAAGCACATCAAAAGCTTCCTTAATCTGTCGCAATTTAGGAATATTAGCCAAAGCCGAGCCAGAGTCGAACAACTCGCTATGACGCTGTTTATAAGCAGCAGCTATTTCCTCAAAAGAGGCAAAATTAGAAACGCCAAGCAAATGATAATAATTCTGCATACGAAAAGCCTTTAATTAGTATGCCGTTATTCTAATAACTTATAGTTATTATGTCCACTTTTAAAAAAGAAAAATTTGTAAAATTTTTGGTTATGTCTACTTTTAAAAAATAAATTTAATAATAAAACTTTTTGTGTCTACTTTTCTTGACTAGTACAAACAGGATTTTAAAAACAGAAAAAATGGCAAAAATTATTGAAAAATTGAAGAAAAAATGGCAAAATTATAGTATAAAATTCAGAAAAATTGGCAAAAAATGATTATTATAATATTTTGCCTGATAATCTAAACATGAAACGAAATATAATTAATAACTTTATTTCATGGAAAAATAAAAAATCAAGAAAGCCCCTTGTTTTAAAAGGAGCGAGACAAGTTGGCAAAACGTGGGCTGTTCGTGAATTTGGGAAAAACAATTATTCCAATTTTGTTGAAATAAACTTTGACAAAAACGATGAAATGAAAGCCTTGTTTTTAACGAACAAAGACCCTAAACGCATAATAGATATGTTATGCGTTATTTTGAACAAAAAACTTCTTCCTGAAAATACATTATTATTTTTTGATGAAATTCAAGAATGTCCAGAAGCTCTTAATACTCTGAAATACTTCTGCGAAGATTTAAGCGAATATCATGTTATAGCAGCAGGAAGTCTCCTAGGAACATTGCTATCGCAGCCTAAATCATACCCAGTTGGCAAAGTTGAAGTATTAAATGTTTACCCATTGGCGTTTGACGAATTCTTATGCGCAATTGACGAAGGGCTATACAATTACTATTTAACCATAGATGCGGATAGTATTATTCCTGAACTGTTTCACAACAGACTTCTTGATATATATAATTATTATCTTATTATTGGCGGTATGCCTGAATGTGTAAACTCATGGGTTAATAGCAAAGACGCTTCTGAAGTAGAAAAAATACAACGTGATTTACTGCTTATATATGAAAATGATTTTTCAAAATATAATGGAAAATTAAACGCTGCTCGTCTGCTCTTAGTTTTTCGCAGCATTGCTTCGCAACTTGCTAAAGAAAACGAAAAATTTATATATGGAACACTTAAATCTGGCGGAAGAGCCCGAGAATTTGAAGAAGCTATAGAATGGCTCGTTTCTGCTGGTTTATTAAACAAAGTAAACAATGTTTCAACTCCTGAGCATCCTTTGCCAGCGTTCGAGCTATTTGGCTGTTTTAAACTGTTTATGTTCGACACAGGTTTACTAAAATTTTTATCTGGCGTTGACAATAAATCAATTCTGTTAAAATCCGATTTTCGTTTTAAAGGGCAGCTTGCGGAAAATTTTATTTTGCAGCAGCTAAAAGAGAAATTTTACGTTCCTCTTTACTACTATTCTTGGAAAAACGGAGAATTAGACTTTCTGTTGCAATATGATTCAGAAGTAATCCCAATAGAAGTTAAAGCGGGAGAAGACAAATCAGCGGCATCGTTTAAGAATTTCATTAAAAATAAACAACCTAAATATGCGATTCGTTTTTCCAAAAAACCATATATGAAAAATGGGGCTATAATAAATATGCCGCTATACTTAGCAGGAAAATTGCATAATTTCTTAAAGATCTGAGAACTCTAAACAAAACAGAATACTTCAAATCCTCATACATGCAAGATTGCTTTGCGTAATTATTTATGCTTGCCAAAAAGGCTTTTTTACACTATAAAAGTAATAATAGCAAACGCAATCGGGAGATTATATGATAACTGGCGAACTTAAGAATAAAATAGACGGGCTTTGGGATATTTTTGCCGCTGGGGGAATGGTAAACCCCTTAGACGTAATCGAGCAGATTACTTATCTTATGTTCATTCATGACTTAGACGACATCGACATAAGAAGCAAAGCGGAAAGCGTTATGCTGGGCCTGCCTTATAAAAGCATGTTTGAAGGCGAAATAGATATTAACGGCAGAATGGTTAAGGGAGAAATGCTTAAATGGTCTGTGTTTGAACACCTTGAAGCGAGCCAGATGTATTCCGTCATGCAGGAATTTGTTTTCCCGTTTATAAAGAATATGCACTCAGACAAAAACAGCGCGTTTTCTAAATATATGGAAGACGCCATTTTTAAGTATCCAACCCCGATGGTTTTGCAAAAGGTCGTTGACGCTTTAACCCGCATTTACGACTTAATGAAGGAAATAAAAGGAACCGACATAAGAGGCGACACTTACGAATATCTGCTTTCAAAAATAGCCCAGTCTGGTTTAAATGGCCAGTTCAGAACTCCAAGGCATATAATAAAAATGATGGTGGAAATAATGAAGCCAAGAGCCGATGACGTTATTTGCGACCCTGCCTGCGGAACTTCAGGTTTTCTTGTTTCTGCCTGCGAATGGCTAAAGGAACACCGCAAAGAAGAAGTTTTCTTCGATAAGCAGAACAAAGAACATTATAAAAACGGCATGTTTCATGGTTTCGATATGGACAGAACCATGCTTCGCATTGGGGCTATGAACATGATGAGCCATGGAATAGACAATCCGCTTATTGAGTATAGAGACAGCCTTAGCGAACAGAATAAAGACAGGGAAAAATATTCGTTGATTCTCGCTAATCCGCCGTTTCAGGGTAGCCTTGACTCAAACATCGTTTCTGCTGACGTTTTAAAGGTGTGCAAAACCAAAAAGACCGAACTTTTGTTTTTGGCTTTGTTCGTAAAAATGCTGAAAACAGGCGGACGTTGCGCTTGCATCGTTCCGGACGGCGTGTTGTTCGGTTCTTCTACTGCCCATAAAGCCATAAGAAAAGAAATTGTGGAAAACCAGAGACTTGAAGCCGTAATTTCTATGCCATCTGGCGTGTTTAAGCCTTATGCAGGCGTTTCTACGGCTGTTTTGATATTTACGAAAACCAATCATGGCGGAACAGACAAGGTTTGGTTTTACAATATGCAAGCCGACGGTTACAGCCTTGACGACAAGAGAACTCCCGTATCTGAATGTGATATTCCAGACATTCTTGAAAGATACAATAATCTGGAAGCGGAAGAAAAACGAACCAGAAGCGACAAGAGTTTCTTCGTTCCATTGCAGGAAATCATAGACAGCGGATATGACCTTTCCATAAACAAATACAAAAAAGTGGAATACGAAACCAAAGAATATCGCCCCACCGAAGAGGTAATTTCCGAAATAAAGCAAATGTACAAAGAAATCGGCGATTCTATAGAGCTGTTGTAAAAAACGTAAGAAAAAATTATAATTAAATTGTAGGAATAAAAAAGGAACTTGTATATTTAGATATTAGAACAAGAAGGTCTTATATGAATAATACCATTGAATACAAAGGATACGTTGGCAGCGTTGAGTTTTCTCAGGAAGATAGTATATTTTATGGTAAAGTATTAGGCATAAAAGCTTTAATATCTTATGAAGGAACTACTGCGGAAGAATTGATAAATNNAGAGTTATGGGGATAAAATAACTCTTTCAAAGATGAAAACTGAAAGTTGAAAGTAGGAGAAGTTTAGTTGAATTTTGGAAAAGAAACAGAAACTTTAGAATACAAAAAATCAACCAGCGAAATGAAAGAGGCGATGATTTCGATATCGTCTATCCTAAATAAACATGGAATTGGTACTTTGTATTTTGGAATAAAGCCTAATGGCGATATATGTGGGCAAAATGTTTCTGAATCTTCTCTTAGAGATGTATCTAGAGCCGTTTATGAAAACATAAGACCTCAGATATTCCCAACCATAAAAGAAATTGTTATAAATGACAAACATTTAATAAGAGTTGAATTTACAGGAAATAACATGCCATATTCTTCAGCAGGAAGATATTATCTGTGCACAGCAGATGAAGATCGTGAAGTAACTCCAGAGGAATTGAAGAATTTTTTTATAGTAAACGAATACAAAGAAAAATGGGAAAAAACAGCATCTAAAGCTATGTCTAATCAGATTGACAGAGTAGCGATAAAATCTTTTTGGCAAAAAGCAATTTCAGTTGGCAGAATGTTAGAAGGTAAATATACGTGTCCAACTATTCTGAAAAGATATGGTCTTTTAAATGGAGAAAATTTGAATAATGCAGGCGAATATCTATTTGGCAACACTCATCCTGTTACTTTAAAAGTAGCTATATTTGCAACTGATGAAAAATTGACTTTTCTTGATTTGAGAATGTATGAAGATAATATTTATAGACTTCTTGGAATTGCCGAAGAATATGTATTACAAAACATACGTTGGAAAAGCGAAATTGTTGATACTATAAGAAATGATATTCCTGAAATACCAATTGCTGTTATAAGAGAAGTTATTGCAAATAGTTTTGCTCATGCCGTTTACAATGGATATACAAACCATGAAATATGTATTCACCCTAGTAAAATAACATTTTATAGTCCAGGTGGATATGCTAGTAATCATAAGCCAGAAGAATACATACAAGGTAATATAGAATCTGTCATTCGTAATGCATTAATTGCTAAAATTTTGTATCTAAATAAAACTATTGAGCAATTTGGTAGTGGTTTCAAACGTATAAACAGTCTATGTAAAGATGCTGGAATCAATTTTTCGTATGAAAGCGATGAATGTGGTTTCAAATTCATTTTATATAGAGCAAAAATTCAAAGTGACATTTCTAGTGACATTTTTGATGTCACTTTGAATTCTACAGAAATATCAGTATTTGCCCTATTAAGGCAAAAACCAGATTTTTCGAGAGAAGAAATCGCAAACAAAATATCCAAGACAGTCAGAACGGTGCAAAGAGCTTTAAACTCCTTAAGAGAAAAAGGTTATATTCAACGTATTGGTTCTAAACAAAATTCCAAATGGAAGATTTTAAAAAATGAATGAATATAGAGTTGAATAATTAGAGGCAAGAGGAAAGAGTTAAGAGATTAGAGAGTTGAGAATTGAAAATTAATGAGTAAAATGTTGGTTAAACTTGGAGATGTTTGCATAAAAGATAGTTCAAACATTGCCCAAAAAGATTTAATAAATTTAGAAGGTTTATATCCTATTTATGGGGCTTCTGGATTTATTAAAAATATTAATCAATTTAATCAAGATAAGCCTTATGTCGCTATTGTAAAAGATGGTGCAGGAGTTGGCAGAGCAATGTATTTACCAGCTTATTCGTCTGTTATTGGAACATTGCAATATATATTGCCAAAAGATAATATTGATTCAAAATATTTATTTTATGCTATTTCCTTTATGGATTTGACTAAATATGCAAAAGGCGCAACTATACCGCATATTTATTTTAAAGAATATAAAGAAGAATTATTAAACCTGCCTGATTTAGAATCCCAGCAGAAAATAGTCGCAAAGCTAGACAATCTAAACTTTGCTATAGACAAGTGCAAAAGGCTTCTTGAACTGCACGACGAACTCATAAAATCAAAGTTTTACGAGATGTTTGGAGATATTATATCTAACAGTAAATCGTGGAATATATATTTGTTAAAAGATATTTCAGATTCACGACTTGGTAAAATGTTAGATAGTAAGCAAAATTTAAAAGAAAGTTCGAAACCTTATTTGGCAAATTTTAATGTACAGTGGTTTAAATTTGATTTAAACAAATTAAATGAAATGGATTTTGATGATAACGAACAAAAAGAATTTAGATTAAAACATGGTGATTTGCTAGTAACAGAAGGTGGTGAAGTTGGCAGATGCGCTATATGGAACAATGAAATGAATGAGTGTTATTTTCAAAAAGCTCTACATCGTGTGCGTTGCAATTTAAGCTTGGTTTTACCAATATATTTGGCATGGTGGTTTAAATTCAGAAGCGATTTCAACAAATTTGAAGATATTGTGGGAGGAGTTACAACAATAGCACATTTAACTGGTATTAAACTTAAATCATTACAAATTCCACTTCCCCCCCTCCAACTTCAAACCCAATTCGCCCAATACGTAGAAACTGTAGAATCCTCCAAAACTAAAATCAAAGAACTCCAGTCCAGAATAGAATACCTCAAAGCCTCATACATGCAAGAATACTTTGCGTGATTATACTTGATAAATTTTGGAAAATAAGTATAATAAAAGTGGGAAATCCCATTTTTAAGGAGAAATTATGAACGTTTTAAGAGATTATACAGCCCATGTTGATAGCAAGAAAAGAGTTACTATAAGAGGCGCTTTATATAGTTTTTATAATGTTAAAGAATATAAAAATGGTTGCGTTTTACTTGAGCCTAGAGAATTAGTCGCTCCTGAATCTATTTCCGCCAAAACTTTAAAGCAAATGGACAAATCCATTGAAAATTTTAAATTAGGCAAAGTTTCAGAAGAAATAGATCTTTCTGATTTTTGAGATTTTATAAATGAGTTTTAAAATAAAAATGGGTATTCCAGAAGTTTTAAATTACTGGAATGCTCTGCAAAATCAATATAAAAATGGCACAATAAGCAAAAAAGACGAAATAATTTATAAAAAATGGGGAAATGCCCTTAAAAAGTTGTCTGAAAATCCTAATTATCCTAGTCTGAATACTCACGAAATAACTCAATTATCAAAAAGATACAAATTAAAAGTTTGGCAATCATATTTGGAAAATAATACAAGCAAAGCAATGAGAATGTATTGGGTATATGGCCCAAACAAAAATGATATAACAATTATTGGTTTAGAACCTCACCCAGAGGATAAAAAGAACGGAGCTTACGATAAAATAAATTTATCAAACTTGCCAGTTTAAAGAATTGTATTTATAGCGAAACCATCGAAACTTCCAAAACTAAAATCAAAGATCTCCAATCTAGAATAGAATACCTCAAAGCCTCGTACATGCAGGAATACTTTGCATAAAAACTTTTATTTGTTATAATTAAATAAAGGAGATTTATATGCAGATTTTAAACAAAGCGCAAAAAGAAAACAGTTATAGCATAGCGACATTAGATAGTATGAGCAAAAGCGAGTTTGATTCTAGGATGGCGCTTGGGCTTGCACAGGCAAAAGCAGACGAAGCTGAAGATGTATCGGTTGCTTTTAATAAAATTAAATTAGAATTAAACAAATATGTAAATGAATAAAAGTTATAGAGTAAAAGTTACTGGTCACGCCAGAATTTCTATACTAGAGATTGCAGAATACATTTTTTTTGAATTAAAAGCTCCAAATGCGGCAAATAACTTTGTTAAATTAATAGAAAAATCAATAGAATCTCTTAATGTGCTTCCTGAACGCTTTATTTTAGTTCAAGAAGAACCTTGGAATAGTTTAGGAATACATAGAATGATTATAAAACAATATTCCATTTATTTTTGGATAAACGATAATAGCAATGTGGTTTATGTTACAGATGTTGTGCTATCCAAAAGAGAACAAATACAAATTTTAAAAAAGATGCCACTAAAATAAAAATACCTCAAAGCCTTGTACATGCAAGAATTCTTTATTTAAGCATAATAATATTTTTGTGAAAAAAAAGGGCTTGAAAAAAATTTTTTTAAGTGATAAAATCTAATCACTTGCCGGAATGGCGGAATTGGCAGACGCACGGGACTCAAAATCCCGCGCCCCTTAAAGGCGTGTCGGTTCGACCCCGACTTCCGGCACTTTTTTATAAGCGGTTTGCATAAAGCAAACCGTTTTTTTATACCTAGAAATTTTATTTTAATAAAAAATAGTAATTAGTATTTACATATTTACTTTTAATAATGTATTTTGTTTGCAAGTTATTAAGGAGTTTTATTCTATGTCAGAAGTTTTCCAAAAAGTTCCGCCACAAAATCTTGAAGCCGAACAAAGTCTTCTCGGCTCTATGATGCTTAGTGAAGATGCTATTGTTGCCGCTATGGAAACAGTAACAGCTACAGATTTCTATCAAAATGCTCACAGAACCATTTTTGAAGCTTTAGCAACTCTTTATGCGGAACATAAACCATGCGATTTAATCACTATTCAAGAACAATTAAGAACTCAAGGAAAACTTGCTGAGATAGGCGGTGTAAGCTATTTAACTCAACTGTTAAATTCTGTGCCTACTTCTAAAAACGCTGAACATTACGCTAAAATAGTTAAAGACAAAGCTTTATTAAGAAGTTTAATATTATTAACCTCCGATTTATCAGATGAAGCTTATGACCCTGGAGCAAAGTCGGAACTTATTCTTGATGAAGCAGAACAAAAAGTTTTAAAGTTAAGTCAATTTAAGTCTACAAAGAGCTTTCACGAATTAAAAGAATTAGTTAATGAAACCTTTGTTTATTTGGAACAACTTTATTCTCAAAAACAGCCTGTTACTGGAATTCCAAGTGGTTTTATAGACTTAGACAACTATACTGCTGGCTTTCAAAAATCAGATTTAATTATACTTGCTGCACGTCCTTCTATGGGTAAAACCGCATTTTGTTTAAATATAGCTCAATATGCGGCTTATAAAAATAGAACTCCTGTTTTGTTCTTTTCTCTAGAAATGTCTCATACTCAGCTAGTAACTCGTCTTTTATGTTCAGAAGCAAGAGTAAACGGTAATAAACTTAGAACCGGTATGGTTGATGAAGCGGATTGGGGTAAAATAATAATGGCGGCAGGTATTTTACAGGATACCCCGTTAATTATAGATGATACTGCTAACGCATCTTTATTGGAAATTCGCAGCAAGGCTAGAAAAGCTTTTGCTCAATATGGTATAGGAATGATTATTATAGACTACTTGCAGCTTATTTCTTATAATAGCCCTGATAGTCGTGGAGCCGAAAGCAGACAACAGGAAGTAAGCGCTATTTCTAGAAATCTAAAAGGATTAGCGAGAGAGCTTAATGTGCCTATTGTATGTTTGTCTCAGCTTTCCCGCGCTGTTGAATCACGCCCTGATAAACGTCCACAGCTTTCAGATTTGCGTGAATCAGGAGCTATAGAACAAGATGCTGACCTTGTTATGTTCCTTTATAGAGATTATTATTACACTAAAAAAGAAGAAAGCAAAGGCAAAGGCGAGGTTATTATTGCAAAGCAGAGAAATGGCGGCTTGGGCACTGTAGAATTAGCGTTTAACGCAAATTTTGCAAAATTTGAAAATCTTGATAAATACCATACTGAAGAATTTTGATAAAGCATGAAAATTCTTTATGTAATAAATGCTTTAACTATAGGCGGAGCTCAAACATTTCTTTTAGATATTTGCAGATACTTTGTAAAAGAAAATAATAAGATTTATGTAGTTGCTTTTAGAAGCGGAGAGCTTGAAAATAAACTAAAAGAAGCAGGAGCCGAAGTCTATATTTTAGGTGAAGCTTTTTTTGATTTAATTGCTTTTATTAAACTTGTTAAGTTAATAAGAATTATAAAACCAGAAATAATACATACTCATCTGTTTAGGGCAACAATGTGGTCTAGGTTTGCAAGACTGTTTAATTTGTCTTCATGCTTAATTACAACTATTCATGGCAAAGAAAGCAAATTTTATTCATGGTTTGAAAAATATACGCAGTTTTTATCCGATAAACTTGTATTTTCAAGTAATTATCTTCTTAATTGGTATAATAATTGTTTGACAAACTTAAATGGTCTTAACGAAATAACAAAAAAAGAAAAAGTTTTATATCCTGGAACAAAAATTTACAATAAACGAAGTTATATTAAATGTTATAATGGCAAACAGCTTATTATTGGTACAATGTCTAGATTGCACTGTGCTAAAGGATTGGATTTTTTACTAAATGCTTTATCTAAAATAAAAAAACAGAATTTTAAACTGTTGATTGCAGGAACAGGCAAAGAAAAAGAAAACTTAATCAAATTAGCAAAAGAGTTAAACATAAAAGACAAATGTGAATTTTTAGGCTATATAGAAGACAAAAAGAGCTTTTTAGAACAACTGGATTTATTTATTTCACCTTCTAGAGAAGAAGGTTTTGGAATAAATATTTGCGAGGCTTTAGAGCGCTCTGTACCTGTTTATGCTTCTAATGTCGGGGGTATAAAAGAAATTATTCAAGATGGTTATAATGGTAAATTATTTATTGTAAATTATGAATACAAAAATGTGGAAAAATTTGTTAATCTATTAAATAATGCTTTTAATACTGAAAACAAAAATGAGTTTGTAAACTTAGCTAATAGTGGGAGATGTTCTGCAGAAACAAAATTTAATAGAGAAAATACAATATATGGACATATTAGTATGTATAAAGATATTCTAGATGAAAAAAATAAAAAAATTCATTTTCTAGTTTCATCATCTGAAATGGGCGGCGGCGAGCATTTAGCGCTTGGATTAATGAAAAGTCTAATTTCTCGTGGATATGATGTTTCGTTAACCTGTGCTGGAGACCCATTAAAATTAGCTGCAAAAAATGCTGGCGTTAAAGTTTCTTGTGCTTCAATGTGCGCAGGAGGTTTTTTTTACGCTTTAAAGGCAGCTAAAGATATCTTACGTATTAAACCATCTTATTTAAGTTTGCATTTGAATAAAGCTGGTTTAATAGGAGGTTATTTAGGTAAACTCTTTGGAATAAAAACTATTGCTCATGTGCATGGTTTAAATAGATTAAGTTATTACAAAAATAGTGATAAAATAATTGCTGTTTCAAAGGCGGTTAAAGAGCATCTTTGTAAGCAGGGAAAAACAGAAAGCGAAGTTGAATTAATTTGTAATTGTATAGACAAACCTGCTTTATTACCTAAAACATTAAATAATAAACATTTACAAATAGCTATAACAGCAAAACTTCATGCAAATAAAGGACATAAATGGGCATTGTTAGCCATAGCAAACAATATTGATAAGTTAAACTTAGGTTGTATTCATATTATTGGCGATGGACCTGAAAATGAAAATTTACATGAATTATGTTCAAAAGAACCATTAAAAAGCCTTGTTAAATTTCATGGCTATGTTAGCGATGTGGACAAAATTTATGAATATATAGATATTGCTTTGTTGCCATCAGCTGGCGAGGGTATTCCTTTAAGTCTACTGGAAGCTATGCGTTTTGGTATTCCATGTATTGCTACAAATCGTGGTGGAATACCAGAGATTGTTACAAACAAATACAACGGTTTGTTAATTCCATATTGTGATGAAGAAGCACTTATAAAAGCAATAAATGAGCTTTCAAAACAAGAAACTTACAAGATTTATTCCGAAAACTCAATAAATGCTTTTAAACATCTTAATAACTATGAAAAAATGGTAGATGATTTTGAAAAATTATTGTAAAACCATTTTAATGGTAACTCCTGTTTTTTGGAGCAAGCTTTGGCAGAGACATCAATCTTTTGCTCTGGAATTAGCTAAACTAGGTTATACAATTTTTTATTTGCAGCCTTTAAAGTCTGGTGGTTTAAGTATAGAAGTAGTAAATAAAAATATTAATGGTTTAGATATAAATATCATAACTTGCAATGTTCCTTTTAAAGCAACTTCACAGCCCTCTTTAAATAATATTTCCGCAAAGTTTGCCCTATTTTTATTGAAAAAAAAATTAAACATAAATTTTAGTGAGAGTGTTTTATGGTTATCTGAGCCTTCTTTATCTTATTTTACAAAATGTAAATGGGCAAAGATTATATATGATAAATGCGACTTACATGGCACTTTTCCAGGTCAAAAAAAATGGATTTGGAATAGGTATGAAAATGAGATTTTTAATCATTGCAATTTGTGTTTGTGTTCTCATGAATATATATTAAACGATATACCTGAATATATAAATGCTTTAGTTGTAAAGAACGCTGTTACAGAAGATTTTAAACCAATAAAACCTAAGCAGAGAAAAAAAGATAAAGTTCTAAAATTAGTGTCATGCGGCGCACATTATGAGTGGATTGATTTTAATTGGCTTTTTTCTTTTCTTAAGCAGGATAATACTGAACTTCATATTGTCGGAACAGGTAGAGGTAAGGATTTTGAACAACTATTAAAAACAGAAAATGTAATTTTTCATGGGCAAATAGAGCATAATGAATTGCCCGATTTGTTACAAGATTTTGATGTTGGTTTAGTTCCTTTTAAGGATATAGAATTAATTAAAGGTGTTGACCCAATAAAAATTTATGAATATGCTTCATTAGGGTTAAAAATCTGGGCCCCAGACATTAAATGTTTATATTCTAACACATTAATAGACGATTTTGTTAAATTTGAAGGTTGTAATAGAATAATTATATCTAATAAAAATAAAAAGAATAGCTTTATTCCAACTTGGAAAAACAGGATTTTCNNGGTAAATAAAAAATATGACTAAATTTGACAAGTTTGCCATATTATTATAAAATATGCCATTATGGCAGATTTTAATGTAGAATTTGAAACCAAAGGCGATGTCGTTGTTGCAAGAACTCAAGGCTATCTTGATGATGTCGGAGGCAAACTCTTTTTAAGCAAATGCACTGAGTATCTCAACAAAGGTATGTCTTTTTTCGTATTTAACTTTACGCAGACTCCAGTAATAAACTCAACCGGTTTGTCTAATATTCTAGATCTTATAGTTCAAATTGTAGACTATAACGAAGGAAGCGTAGCTATTACCGGTCTTTCTACTCTGACGAGTACGGCAATGAAAATGACTGGGGTTTTAACTTTATGCGATGCTTACCCAACAGAAGAAGAAGCTATAGAATCGCTCGAATAAAGTATATTAGGCATGTTCCTAAATTAACGGCAAATGCCAAAGTTTAAAAGTTTTATATTTGTAACTTTACCAGTAGTATTTTTACTACTGGGTTTTGCTTTACCAAAAAATTGTTTTGCTCAAGGTTTTGATAGAAAACAGCTAGAAAATCTTGATAAAGACCAAATAGAAAAATTGGCAAGCAAATATATGGGTTCAAGAGGTTCAAGCAGTTCAAGAAGCTCAAAGGGTAAACCAGAAGATAAAATAAAGAAAATAATAGAACTTAAGCCAGAAAATCGTTTTATTGAAAGTTCAGAGCCTGAGCTTTCTAGCTCTGACAAAATGTATGTTACAATGCACATGAAGCTTGCAAACAAGCATTTTAAAAGAAAAGAATACGATAAAGCTGAAAGTGAAATTGTAAACGTTCTATCTAGGCAGCCTTCCCATGGTGGAGCTCATTTTATGAAAGCTGTTATCGCAGCTAGAAAAAAACAGTATGATAAAGCCTGGTATTATATACTAGTAGCAAAAGACAAAGATTCTAACCAAGCGAAAATTTCAAGTTTTATAAGCAAGCTTTCAACTGTTTCAAAAGAACCAACATCTCCAGTTTGGGTTAAAGGTATTTACAGGGGTATTCCAACTACTGCTTGTGAAAAATATTGTGATATTATTGAAAAATTTCTTAATACTCAAACAAGCCAATATGTCTCTTCTATTGCTATTAAAGATTTTACTAATTCAAATAAAGCTTCTATTCCAATTACTATAATTTTTATTCCCAACGCTCCAGATAGCAATGAAATTAAGAAGGCGTTTCAAAACGATAGCAATATTTCTATAACAGGAGATTCTGTTAGCGGAAACAAATGGACAGCGACTTTAGATATTTCAGATTTACCTGTTGAAAATACAAAAACTGTTCCAATAAAAGATTTAAAAGATTTTATTGAAGGAATAAACGAAGATATAGATGTTGCTATAAATGATGTGGAGGAATTAGAGCCTAACGGCGATACAATGGAGGTAAATTACAAAATCTCCGTTAGAACTTTCTCTGTATTAAACGATTTTTTAAGAACAATTTCTCCTCACGCAAAAAGATTTAGAGTTTCGGATATAACTCTAGGAACTGCTGGCAACACTGTTATTTGGAAAACAGATATTTCTGTTGTTTATCAAATAAAATGATATTTAATGATTTGAATTCTTTTTTTGCTATTTGCAGGCTTAAAAATAAAATAACTTTAAACACATTAAAAGCTAAGGCAAATTCTGGTAAAGCGTTTGGGTTAATTATTTTTGCTATTTGTTGTATTTGGGCTGTTTCAGATTTTTCTTCAGAAGCAACTTCTAAACTTCTATTTATGCCTTATGGCACTGATATTATAAAACTTTTATTTAGTTTTATTGTTTTGTGTTTATGCTTTATTACTTTTACAGGCGATATTAGCCTTGGTCATACTTTTGAAACTGGTCAGCTAAGTAAGGATTTTATTTTTTTAAAATCAATGCCAATAAAACCATTTACTTTGATTGCTTCTAAACTATATGAACGTTTTATAAGCGATTATTTTGGTTTTATGGTTATGTTTTCTTTTTTTATAGGTATTTCATGTAGAAATGGAATTAACTTTTGGGGTATTTGCGTTTCTACTGTTTTATATGTTCAGTTAAGCCTGTTTATTGGATTATTAATAAATGTATTGATGCTTGTTTTATCACATTTTTTTAAAAAANNAACTCTTAACAAAATAGCTGAAATAATTAAATCATGTGGCGATATACCTGATATTCTTTTTGCGCCTTTTGTGTGGGTAGCGGAATGTCTTATTCAAAGTAAGTTTTGTTTTGAGTTTGTTAAATTTTCTTTATTTTGGTTAGTTTTAATGGCTATTGGCTGTTACGCATATTCGCTAGCAATGAAACATAATTGGTTTAACCTTATTGTTACTAATAAGGTCTATACAAAAGTAGCATATAAATCAGGTTGGTTTAAAGGTATTATTGGAAAAGAATTTAAACTGTTAAAGAGTGATTTTAACATGCTTTTTAACGCTATTTGTATGCCTATAACAGTTATTTTGGTAGAAATATATTTAATGAAAAACACCTTTTCTTTTACTTCTATAAATTCTATTAGATATATGATTTTTGGTTCGATTATTTATTTTTGTATGTTTGGACCAATAAATTGTGTTGGCGGCGAAGGACGTTCTATCTCTTTGCTAGAGGCAATGCCTATATCAGCTGAAAAATTTATTTTAAATAAATTTTTGGTATGGTTCTTACTTGCAGAGTTTATTTTTATACCAACTTCTTTTTTGGCGGTATATTTGCTAAGGTTTCCGATTGTTATAAATTTTAAAATTACTTTATCTGTTTTTGTCTTTACTGCTATTTGTGTGTTGGGGGCAGTTCTTCTTTCAGCAATAAGCGCAAATTATAACGCAAAAAGTTTTCCGCAACGTTCTAGTATAATTGCTAAACCAGCTGTTATGGCTATGCTTTTTGTCGCTATTTTTATTAATTCTTTTTCTAAACTTGATATTTTAAGTTTGGTAGGATTTATCGCTTTAATACTTCTAACTTGGAAAAAAGCATGTTTATGCTTAAAGCATCGCTTAGACGATGAAGTTCTTGAATTAAAAGTTAGAAAAATTAATTACTGTTTGTTTTTGTTTTCATATTTTTCTGCTGTTGTTACTATGCAACAAATATTTGAGGCGATTATACCAGGAGTAAATACAGGTCATTGGTCTTACTCTTTTCCTTTAATTGTAGTTGCTCCTCTTACGATTATGTATTTCTTTTCAGATAAAATAGTTAGGAAAAAAATATGAAATCACTTTATCAAAAAGTTCAAAGGGTTGAAAGTCTACAGAATAAAGCAGACGAACAGTCGGCTTTATTTAAAAAACATGCTAATATAGATTGTTTGGAATATTGTGCTGAATGTTGTCGTTACAATGATATTGAAGCGACTCCAATAGAGTTTTTACCATTAGCATGGCATGCATATAAGCTTGGTTTTATAGATGAGTGGTTAGAAAAACTTTGCAACATTAACTCAAAACAATGTATTTTTTCTGTTTTTGAAGATGGAAGATGGGGTTGTAAAGTTTACCCTGTTAGAGGTATGATTTGCAGATTATTTGGTTTTTCTGCCGTTAAAGATAAAAATGGAAAACACGTTTTAGCCGTTTGTCATACAATAAAAGAAAAGTGTCCTAATATGGCTGTTAAAGNNCCTGTGCTTGAAGAATTTTATTCTCAGCTTTCAGATATTGATTTTACCTTGGCTAATGAATATTTTCCTATAAATGAGGCGATAAAACAAGCTTTAATAATTGTTCAAAACCATGTTTATTATGCAAATGCAGCATAATTAAGTTTGTTTATATTTGTTTGTTAATGTTTGTTAATGTTTCAGGTGAAACTATATATTTTTATAATAAGATTGAGCTAATTTTTTTCTTTCTAATATTTCTTTTTCTTTTGCTTTGTTAGCTTCTATTTTTCGTTTTGCTATTGATGTTTGAAGTTTTATATCAGCGGAATTGTAACCTAGTTTTTGAGCAAAGTTGTCGATAAATGCTTGTTCCTCTGGTTGAATGATTCCATCAGCAAGTGCCATTTCTATTGATGTTTGTATCAAGATAGCTGCTTCTTTGCCTTTTTTATTAACTATTTCTGGAACATATTCTCCTGATTTTACTGCTTCTAAGATACCTAAACCTTTTTCTTCGCTTATTTCATATTTTTTGCATAATTTATTATATGATTCCATTTCAGAATCTGTTATAACTCCATCTGCAAGGATTATTTGAGCGGCAGAGGCTATTAGTTCTGAAGCAGATTTAGAACTAAATTTATTTACTTGGTTTAGATTAGTTTCTATTATTTTATTTTCTTTTGTTTTTAGGCTTTTCATACTATCGCGTATTAGTGTATTGCGATTATTTAATAAAGCTGAATATTGTTTATCGCTTTCTTGAACAATGTTTTCAAGAATCCATTCTGAAGCATCATTTAATATTGTACCGCAGAATTGACATTTAACGTCAAAGGAAGAAGTTAATGGACCACCGCAATTAGGGCAGTGAGCACTCGAAAGAGTGTTGTCTAACTTTGTTTGTATGTTATTTCTGCGTTTTAATATATATATTTCTCTATGCGGTTTTATAATTCTTTTTGCTGTAATTAATCTTCCTTCATCGGTATAATTAACGTCAACGCCGCTCCAAAGCACTAAAAGGTATATATGAGTAAAAATATCATCTGAATTTACTACTCGCAAAGAAACTGAACCTAATGAAATATTTTCATAGCACTTATAATGGGTTTTATGAAGCATTAAAAGTCTTTTTATATTTTTAAAAAAGGAAGGGTCTGCAAAACGTAAAAGCGGTTCTATGTTTCTGTTTCTTTCCAGATTTTTCATAATCCAGAATGTAAGTGCTGCTTTATCTTCAAGGTGTTGAATACACAAATGTTTGTCTTGCTTGCAGATATCATTCCAATTAGGTATAAATTGTGGGTTTGCATATTTCCATTCACAAGCCTGGCTTATTTGAGCTAAAACCCAGTCGTATGAGCCAGATCTAATGTAGCTGTTGCAGTTTGGACATATTGTAGCTTGCCCTATTTGTATTGGAGAACCGCAATTAGGACAGCTGCTTTCTAGAAGTCCTGGTTTTAAAAGTGTTTTTGCTGAAGGTCTTCTTATAAATGTCCAGATTTCAGAAATATCGGTTAAGGATTTTGAATCTAGGCTTAAAGATTCTCCTGTGGCTATATCTGTAGCTTGTTCGTTTATTTGGGCAAAGACTTTTACATGAATTTCGTCAAAATCTTTGCTTGAATCTAATCTAGCTATAAATGAATCATGAATGAATACTTCTGTTGTTTTAAACTTTATACCTGCTG
>LXOW01098076.1_pt1 | contig 19540 bp, 16 predicted proteins | sample 1368591 | NCBI WGS metagenome assembly LXOW01 (sample SAMN04884650, study PRJNA319009) | bovine gut metagenome | isolation source: Cow rumen | host: Bos taurus | place: Italy: Legnaro (PD) | collected 2014-07-09
CAGGTAAGAAGGTGGCTGCCATCTGTGCTGCTCCCGCAGTGGTACTGGCTCAGCTTGGCGTGCTCGACGGCAAGAAGGCAACCTGTTACCCGGGCTTCGAGAAGGCACTGAAAGAGGCAGGCGCCACCTATACAGGCGACCTCTTTACCGTTGATGGAAACGTTACTACAGGCGAGGGACCTGCTGCCGCCTTCCCATACGCTTATGAACTGCTCGCTCAGCTCGTCGACAAGAAGACCTCTGACCAGATTGCAGAGGGCATGCGCTTCAAGCACCTGATGGCTCAAAAGTGAAGAGTGAAGAGTGAAGAGTGAAGAATTTGTCATCATCGTGGCAGGCGGGAAGGGCCTGCGAATGGGAGGTGATATCCCCAAGCAGTTTCTGCCGATAGGTGGGAAACCGATTTTGATGCGTACGTTGGAACGGTTCAGGGCCTATTCCGAGACGCTACAGATCATCCTCGTTTTGCCCGAGGCCCAGCAGGACTATTGGCAAGAGCTCTGTAAGCAGTACGAGTTCCAAGTGGATTATCAGATTGCCAATGGCGGTCAGACACGCTTCCACTCCGTGCAGAATGGTCTCGCACTCGTTCCCGACGATGCTGAGGGAGTCGTCGGTGTGCACGATGGTGTGCGCCCCTTTCCCAGCATCGAGGTGATTACCCGTTGCTACGAAACAGCTCGTCAGACAAAGGCCGTTATCCCCGTGATTCCCGTCGTGGAGACCGTCAGGCAGATACTTCCGAGTAATCAGAGTAATCCGAATGCTGTGAGTAATCCGAGTTCCATCACGGTGCCTCGCGATCAGTATCGCCTCGTTCAGACGCCACAGACGTTTGATATTCAGTTGCTAAAGGCTGCGAACCGTCAGCCTTATAACGACGGCTTTACCGATGATGCCTCCGTGGTGGAGAGTTACGGCCACCCCATCACCCTCGTCGAGGGCAATCGCGAGAACATCAAGATCACCACCCCTTACGACATCACCGTTGCCGAAGCCATAATCAATTCTCAATTGTAAATTCTCAATTGAATATCTTAGACCAAGATATCAAATACTTGCCGGGCGTAGGGCCTAACCGCAAGAAGATGCTGAGCAATGAGCTCGGTATCGAGACCTATGGTGACCTGCTCGAATACTATCCTTACAAATATGTCGACCGCTCGAAGGTCTACACCATCCACGAACTCACGGGCGATATGCCTTATGTGCAGGTCGTTGGTCATATCCTCAGCTTCGAGACCTTCCCCATGGGACCTCGCAAGGAGCGTGTCGTGGCCCATTTTACGGATGGCACCGCCATCGCCGACCTCACGTGGTTTAATGGTGGCAAATACGCCAAGCAGACCTACAAGATCGGTACCGAGTATCTCGTGTTCGGCAAGCCCACGGTCTTCAACAACCGCATCAACTTCACCCATCCCGACCTCGACGACGCAGCAAAACTAGACCTCTCGACGATGGGGCTCCAGCCTTATTACAACACATCGGAGAAGATGAAGAAGAGCGGTCTGAACTCACGGGCCATCGAGCGGCTGACGAAGACGCTCGTCGAGAAGCTCCCTCAACTGCCTGAGACCCTCCCCGACTTCCTCATCGCAAAACAACATCTCATGGGACGCGACGAGGCCCTCCGCACCGTACATTATCCCCAGAACGCCAAAGACCTGGAGCGTGCCAGGGTGCGGTTGAAGTTCGAGGAACTCTTCTATATCCAACTGAATATATTAAGGTACGCCAGCGACCAGCGCAGGAAATACCGGGGTTATGTCTTCTCACAGGTGGGCGAGGTCTTCAACACCTTCTATCGCAACCACCTGCCCTTCCCACTGACCGAGGCGCAGAAGAGAGTCATCCGTGAGATCCGTGTCGACGTGGGCTCCGGACGTCAGATGAACCGTCTGTTGCAGGGCGATGTGGGCTCCGGCAAGACCCTCGTGGCCCTGATGTCGATGCTCATTGCCATCGACAACGGCTATCAGGCCTGTATCATGGCGCCTACGGAAATCCTTGCCGAACAGCACCTGGCCACCATCATGGAATTTCTGAAGGGTATGGACCTTCGCGTGGCGCTTTTGACGGGCATCGTGAAAGGCAAGCGCCGAGAAGAAGTGCTCGAAGGGCTGATGGACGGCACCATCCATATCCTCGTGGGCACCCATGCCGTCATCGAGGATACGGTACAGTTTGCCCGTCTCGGGTTTGTGGTGGTCGATGAGCAGCACCGCTTCGGCGTCGCCCAACGTGCAAAGCTCTGGAGCAAGAGCACCAATCCCCCGCATGTGCTTGTGATGACGGCGACGCCCATTCCCCGTACCCTTGCCATGACCCTTTACGGCGACCTCGATGTGAGTGTCATCGACCAGTTGCCGCCAGGTCGCAAACCCGTACGCACCACACATGTCTTCGACACCCGCATGACCTCGCTCTACGACGGTATCCGTCAGCAAATCCGCGAGGGTCGTCAGGTGTATATCGTCTTCCCTCTCATCGAGGAGAGTGAGAAGTCAGACCTGAAAAATCTTGAAGACGGTTTCGAAGTGTTGAAGCAGGCCTTCCCGGAGTTCCGTCTGAGTAAGGTTCACGGCAAGATGAAGCCCAAGGACAAGGAAGAGGAGATGCAGAAGTTCGTGAAAGGTGAGACACAGATCCTTGTCGCCACCACCGTCATCGAGGTAGGCGTCAACGTGCCCAATGCCTCCGTAATGGTCATCCTCGAAGCCCAGCGTTTCGGTCTTTCCCAGCTGCACCAGCTCCGCGGACGCGTAGGTCGTGGTGCCGACCAGAGTTTCTGTATCCTCGTCACCCCTTATAAGCTCAGCGAAGACACCCGTAAGCGTATCGACATCATGTGCGACACCAACGATGGCTTCCGTATTGCCGAGGCCGATTTGAAACTACGTGGTCCTGGCGATCTGGAAGGCACCCAACAGAGCGGTATGGCTTTCGACTTGAAAATTGCCGACATTGCCCGCGACGGACAGCTCGTTCAGATGGCTCGTGAGACGGCTCAGCCCATCATCGAGGAAGACCCCACCTGCACCTCCGACAAATATGCCATTCTCTGGCGCAGACTAAAGGAATTACGGAAGACAAATATCAACTGGGCAGCCATCTCGTAAGCCATTAAGTGTTAAAACATTCCAAAACTTTGTTAACGTACACACATATCTTTTGTGTTTTCGGAAAGTTTTTATTACCTTTGCACACGTATTTTTGCTTTAAGCAATCAAAACCCAACTAAAGAATGAATTTGAAGAATCTGAAAATTGCATTTATATTCGCACTGATGTCGTTAGCAACCGTCCCCATGAATGGTCAGGATCTGTTAGCACGTCAGGCTCCCGTAGACAAGAAAATGAAGAAGGTTGATTCCGTAGCACTCCACCAGTTGATCTATCAGGAGATGCTCGAAAATCCCGCTACCGACCTCTATGACGAGTGGGATACGGAAATGACCCATTATCATAACGCAGAATCCACCCTGCCCGAGACCGCAACCATCGACCTGCGCGGTTTCTGCATGCCGACGCCCAGTCGCGTCATCACCTCGAACTTCGGTGCCCGTTGGGGACGCCAGCATAAAGGCCTCGACATCAAAGTGTATGTCGGCGACACCATCCGCGCCGCCTTCTCAGGCAAGGTGCGCATCGTGAAGTATGAGGCCAAGGGCTATGGCAAGTATGTCGTCATCCGTCACTATAACGGACTCGAGACCTACTACGCCCACATGTCGAAGCAGCTGGTACATGAGGATCAGGAAGTGAAGGCCGGCGATCCCATCGGTCTGGGTGGCAACACAGGTCGTAGCACCGGTTCGCACCTGCACTTCGAGACCCGTCTCTGTGGTGTTGCTCTGAACCCCGCCCTGCTGTTCGACTTCCGTGCGCAGGACGTCACAGGCGACTTCTACACCTACAACCGTAAGAAATACGCCAGTGAGTCAGCTCTGGCCACCCGTCTGCGTGGTGCCAGCGGCAGCGACCTCAGCCGTTTCGATACCGAGCCCGATGATGATTCCGAGTTGGCCATCGCCGCTCCCGAGGCTTCGTTCACGCCCGATGTTCACTTCCACAAGGTAAAGAAGGGTGAGACCCTTCAGACCATCGCCAAGAAACGCGGCATGACGGTCGATGCCCTATGCAAGCTGAACCACATCGGCAAGAACATCCGACTCATGCCGGGACAGATTCTGAAATACAACTAATCAACATAAGGCTCCCGATGAGGGGGCCTTTTTTGCAGAACTTAAAACTTAAAAATATGCTCGACAAAGAAAGAGGGCTTTACATCGCCCATTGCGCTAACGGCGCACTCAGTATCACAAGTAAGATGGCAAACCGTCACGGACTCATTGCGGGAGCCACAGGTACAGGAAAGACCGTCACCCTGCAGGTGATGGCAGAGACATTCTGTCAGGCAGGCGTGCCCTGCTTCATGGCCGATATGAAAGGTGACCTCTCTGGTATCTCACAAGTCGGAAAGATGAGCGGCTTCATCGAGAAGCGTCTGCCTGAGTTCGGCATCGAGAACCCTGAGTTCCAGGCCTGCCCCGTGCGCTTCTTCGACGTCTTTGGCGAGCAAGGTCACCCCATGCGTGCCACCATCTCGCAGATGGGACCTCAGCTGCTCTCCCGTCTGTTGCAGCTCAACGAGACACAGGACGGTGTGCTCAACATCGTGTTCCGCATTGCCGACGAGCGCGGTCTGCTGCTCGACGACCTGAAGGATCTTCGCGCCATGCTCGACTGGGTATCGCAGCACGCCAAGGAGTACACCACGAAATATGGTAATATCACCTCCGCCTCCATCGGTGCCATCCAGCGCTCGCTGTTGCAGTTGGAGGCACAGGGCGCCGACAAGTTCTTCGGCCTCCCCTCGTTCGATATCTACGACCTGTTGCAGACCCAAGGCGGCAAGGGTATCATGAACGTGCTGGCTGCAGACAAACTGATGATGCAGCCCAAGCTCTATTCCACCTTCCTGTTGTGGCTCATGAGCGAGCTCTACTCCACTCTGCCCGAGGTCGGCGACCTGCCACAACCCAAGCTGGTGTTCTTCTTCGACGAGGCCCACATGCTCTTCACCGATACCTCGAAGGCTTTGCTCGACAAGATTGAACAGGTGATCCGTCTCATCCGCTCAAAGGGTGTGGGTATCTACTTCATCACCCAGAGCCCGACTGATATCCCTGAGAATATCCTCGGTCAGTTAGGCAACCGCGTGCAGCACGCCCTCCGTGCCTATACCCCGAAGGACCAGAAGGCCGTGAAGACCGCTGCCGACACCTTCCGTGCCAACCCCGAGTTCAAGACCGACGAGGCCATCATGAACCTCGAGACGGGTGAGGCCCTTGTGAGCTTCCTCGACGAGAAGGGTGCCCCCAGCATGGTGGAGCGCGCCAAGATCCTGTTCCCCTTGTCACAGATTGGTGCCATCACCGAGGGTCAGCGCCTGGACATCATCAAGCAGAGCCTCATCTACGGCAAATACGACGAGGCGAAGGAGCGCGACAGCGCCTTCGAGATGCTTATTGCCGATGCCGAGCGTCAGTTGGCAGAAGCAGGTCAGCAGGAAACGGAGATTGATATTCCCAAGCCCGAGAAGGAGGGCAAGGCCGAAAAGAAAAAGCCCGGCATGATGAGCAAGGTCTGGAAGGCTGTGCTAACTGCCATCACCTCTACCTTTGCCACCATCCTCGGCACTTATGTCAGCGATAAGGTAACTGGAAAGAAGACCAAGTCGAAGACCTCGGCTACCGGTCGTGTGGTTAAGAATGCCACCAGCGCCGCAACGCGTTCCATTACGAAGGAACTGACGCGCGACATTCTGGGCAATCTCGTAAAATAAATGATTTCTGATTAGAGGAGGAACGACATCGACTGGTCATCCAGGAACTCCCACATACGTTCACGCAGGTTGAACATATACTTCAGGTGATAGAAGTTGTCGATCTTCCACTGACCATCCTCGAATACCAGCTCTACACGGGCTGGTATATAATTATCCGGCTCATAGACGGTGAAGTCGACCTGTGCACGCTTCTCATCCTCTGAGATCACCAGGTTTCTGACCTGGAACTCGTCGAAGTTCACGAGGTCGGTGTCATGCGACATCGTCCAGTGGTTCACCTCGAAGAAAAGCGTATTGGTAAGATACTCCTGACGACGGACGGCCATCAGCAGCTGGTTCCATGACTCCGAGCAGTAAGCCTTGTCGAGCAAGTCACTGTCGATAGAGCCACCCATGTAAGTGCACTCCTGCTTGATGAGCGAGTAGATATCCTGGACACGCTCCAGAACCACGCCACGCTCTACTTCAGCCGAGATCTCGGTTGTCAGCGTATCCGACAACGAGGGAGAATCCGTACTGATAAACTGGGTGTAATCAAAGTTCTCCTGTGCCTCGCTTGAGGTGTTCTGACAACTTGATAACGAAACGGATGCTACTACTGGTAATCCAATCAACAATAATTTAATAATAAGCTTCACCTAATCAAAAATTTAAAATGGTCNNAGTATCGACAAAAGTCTGAAATTGCAGATTTTCCTGCTCCAACACCTGCTTCATTTCGTTGCTGATGCCCGTCCCGATCAACTTCAGCGCCGACTCCTTCATCGTCCATAGTCGGATGAAGGCAACAGCCTGGTCCTTAGCCGATTCAATCGCCTTGACCTCCGCCTCATTCATCGTGTAGCGCACCAGGCTCTCGTTGAACGATCGCACCGACTCCACATCGACCCCAACGGGCTGATCGCTGACTACGCAGATGGCCGCTTCCTTGCAGTGACTGAGGTTGAAAAATATCTCCGGATGGCCCACGATCGAGGGTTTGCCGTGCGCATTGTATTCAAAGACGGGATTCTCCTTAATGCCATACACCTCACTCAACCCTCGTTTCAGCAGCTGATAGGCCAGCACACAGAGCCGCTGCCCCAGTTCGTACTTGAACTTGAGGGCCTGCTCACGCCGCTGTTCCGAGATCTCCGCAAGGGCGGCATCGAGGTCAAAGTCCCATATATCCTGACTCAAATAGCTGTGCATCATCTCTGATTTTGATGCAAAAATACAAAAAAACGGCCAAATAATTGCATTTATCAGATATTTNNCTATTCACTATTCACTATTCACTATTCACTTTTTTTTGTATCTTTGCAGCATAAAACTTATTATCTTACAAACTTATAAACTTTTAAAACCAACAGATTATGGATTACAAGATTATCGACATCGAAGGTGTAGGCGACGTTTATGCAGAGAAGCTGGTTGCCGCAGGTATCAACAAAGTAAGCGAACTGCTCGAGAAATGTGCTGCCCCCAAGGGCCGCAAGGAGCTGGCCGAGGCCACAGGCATCAGCGAGAAGCTGATTCTGCGCTGGACCAATCATGCCGACCTTTTCCGCATCAACGGCGTGGGCCCTCAGTTCTCTGAGCTCTTGGAGAAAGCTGGCGTCGATACCGTCAAGGAGTTCCGTCACCGCGTGGCCGAGAACCTGCAGCCGAAGCTGGAGGAGATCAACGCCGAGTTCCACATCTGCGGTCGTGTGCCTGCTGTCAGCGAGGTACAGAAGATGATCGACCAGGCCAAGGAGCTTGAACCGAAGATGACCTACTAAACAATTAAAAAATCCCCGCTCAGCTGTTGAGCGGGGATTTTTTTATTTCTTGTCGTAAGCGTGAACAGGGTAGTCGATGGTGTAGTGCAGCCCTCGGCACTCCTTCCGCTCAAGGGCCCATCGGGTGATGAGGTAGCCCACATTAATCATATTACGCAGTTCGCAGATATCCTTCGAAGCCTTCACGCGCTTGAACAACCGCTCCGTCTCCTCATAAAGCATATCGAGACGGTCCCAGGCGCGATGCAGACGGAGGTCGCTGCGCACGATACCCACGTAGTTCGACATGATCTGGTTCACCTCCTTCACCGACTGCGTGATCAGCACCTTCTCCTCGTTGGTCATCGTACCCTCGTCGTTCCACTTGGGCACTTTTTCGTTGTAGTCATACAGGTCAACATGCGCCAGCGAGTCCTTCGCAGCCGCATCGGCATAGACCACTGCCTCGATCAGTGAGTTCGAGGCCAGACGGTTACCGCCATGCAGACCGGTGCAAGAACACTCGCCGAGGGCATAGAGGCGTTCGATGCTACTTTGGCCGTTGATATCCACCTTGATACCGCCACACATATAGTGGGCAGCAGGACGGACGGGGATATAATCGGTGGTGATGTCGATGCCGATCGACAGACACTTCTGGTAGATATTGGGGAAGTGGTGACGCGTCTCCTCAGGATCCTTATGGGTGACGTCGAGGCACACGTGGTCGAGACCGTGAATCTTCATTTCCTTATCGATGGCGCGCGCCACAATGTCACGCGGTGCCAACGACAACCGCTCGTCGTATTTCTGCATAAACTCCTCACCATTAGGCAGTTTCAGAATGCCGCCATAACCGCGCATGGCTTCGGTGATGAGGTAGGCAGGATGCGTCTCCTTGGGGTTGTGGAGCACCGTCGGATGGAACTGCACAAACTCCATATCGGCCACCGTTCCCTTGGCACGATACACCATCGCTATACCGTCGCCCGTCGCAATCACGGGGTTCGAGGTCGTCAGATACACGGCACCGCAGCCACCCGTACACATCACGGTGATCTTCGACAGGTAGGTATCCACCTTCTGCGTCTTCGGATTCAGCACGTAGGCACCATAACATTGAATGTTCGGCGAACGACGCGTGACGCGCACACCCAGATGGTGCTGGGTGATGATCTCCACCGCAAAATGATCCTCCTTCACCTCGATATCGGGACAATTGCGCACCGCCTCCATCAGGCCGCGCTGGATCTCAGCACCCGTATCATCGGCATGGTGCAGGATGCGGAACTCAGAGTGTCCGCCCTCACGGTGCAAATCAAACGAGCCGTCTTCTTTCTTATCGAAGTTCACGCCCCATTGCACCAGCTCCTGAATCTGAGAGGGTGCCTGACGCACCACTTGTTCCACAGCCTTGCGGTCGGAAATGAAGTCACCCGCGATAATCGTGTCGGCGATATGCTTGTCGAAGGTGTCGAGCTTCATGTTCGTCACACTCGCCACACCGCCCTGAGCAAACGACGTATTGGCCTCGTCGAGCGAGGTCTTACAGATCATACACACCTTGCCCTTCTTGGCACGTGCCACCTTCAGGGCGTAGCTCATGCCGGCCACGCCCGCACCGATAATCAGAAAGTCATACTTGTATAACATAAGCAAAATCAATAATCTGCTGCAAAGATACGAAAAAAAGTGAATAGTGAATAGTGAATAGTGAAAAAAATTGCTACCTTTGCAACAGAATATGAAGAAAATACTATTTATCACCGCTTTTTTGTGGAGCTCACTGGGGACGGTTCTCAGTGAGTCCTTGCCCGAGGACTCATTAAGAACGGACTCACTGAGAACCGTCCCCAATGAGTCCATCTGGCCGGAGAACGTGACGGCACGCCTCGACAGTCTCATGAACGAGCCCTTGCTGAAGAAGACACAGCTCGGACTGCTCATCTACGACCTCACCGCCGACTCCGTCATTTACAAACAGGGCGAACGCCAGACGTTACGCCCCGCCTCGACCATGAAACTCGTGACGGCCATCACCGCCATCGACAAACTGGGAGGCGGTTACCAGTTCCGTACCTCTTTATATTATATGGGCCTCATCGAGCGCAACATCCTCCGAGGCAATCTCTACTGCGTGGGCGGCATGGATCCCCGTTTCAACAACGACGATATGCGGGCCTTTGTGGAGAGCATCCAGAAGATGGGCATCGACACCATCTGCGGACGCCTCATTGCCGACACCTCGATGAAGGATGACACCCGCTTGGGCGAAGGCTGGTGCTGGGACGACGACAACCCCTCGCTCACCCCTCTGCTCATCGGAAAGAAAGATATGTTTATGGAGCGCTTCCGTCAGGAGCTCAACGATGTAGGCATCGCCGTGGTCGACAACGAGGAGGCCATCGCCAACAACAAGACCAAGAACCGTCCGCTCATCCACCTCTGCTCGCGCTTCCACTCCTTAGACCAGGTGCTGATGCGTATGCTCAAGGAGAGCGACAACCTCTATGCCGAGTCGGTGCTCTATCAGATAGCGGCCGCAGGGGGCGTGAAGAACGCCACAGCCACCCACGCCCGTCAGTGGATCAACAAACTCGTCACCCGCATCGGCCTCACGCCAGGCGACTACAAGTTTGCCGACGGTAGCGGCCTCTCGCTCTACAACTACATCTCTGCCGAACTGCTGGTCGGTCTCCTGCGCTATGCCTACCACAATCAGAACATCTTCGGTCAGCTCTACCCCGCCCTGCCCATCGCGGGTGTCGACGGCACCTTGGAGAAGCGCATGAAAGGGGCCTTCACCAACGGCAACGTACGGGCGAAGACGGGCACGCTGACGGGTATCTCGTCGCTCGCAGGCTACTGCACCGCAGCCAACGGCCACAAACTGGCCTTCGCCATCATCAATCAGGGGGTGTTGCGAAACGCCAGCGGAAAAGCGTTTCAGGATAAGGTCTGCACAGCGTTGTGCGAACCGTAAGGATACAAAAATCCCCGCCCAAACGAGCGGGGATTTATTTTGTTTAGAAGTTCAATCCGAGATTCAGGAAGAATGCATTGTTGTGAGCAGTGATGTCGTCGCTGTCCACGAAGTTGGTCACACCAAACTGGTAACCGATTTCAGCATAGATCTTGTTGAACTCAGCACCACAACCCAGCTTGAAGCCCATGTTGTTGCGGTTCGGACGGAACTGATCCTTAGGCGCCGTCTCACCCTTGTACTTATACTCAGAGCTCACAGCGTAAGCGAAATACGGTCCGAAGAACGGCAGCAGGGCGATCTCGTCGGTAGCCTTAATACCATACTTCACCAGAACGGGGATCTCAAGGTTGTCGTGCGTAATCGTGATATTACCCTCCTTGGCACCACGCTGGGTATAATAGAGACCAGACTCCAGGAAAACAGGTGCTGAGCTTGAAACACGCAGACCGACTACACCAGCCAGTGTCAGACCCGTCTTTGTTCCTATAGAGACATCACCACCAACAGAAGCGAGCGTTCCACCAAAACGGATACCATAATACATACTCTCCTTGTCGAGTTCAAAACCGCCGCTCGAATACTGAGCAAACGAAGGAACAGCCATCAGGGCTACTACGATTGAAACTAATAACTTTTTCATACTTATATTTTTAATGATGATATATAATTTAGTCGATTTGACGCTGCAAAGATACAAATAATTCATAATTAATCATGCATAATGCATAATTATTTGTACTTTTGCAGGCAAATAATGACAAAAATGGAGGCAAATCGCACAATTAACGGCTTCGCACAGACGCTGCTGAGATGGTTCGAGACCAACGGTCGCGAGCTCCCCTGGCGCCTGACGCGCGACCCCTATGCCATCTGGCTCTCGGAGATCATCCTCCAGCAGACGCAGGTCAAACAGGGCTGGGACTACTGGCAACGCTTCATGCGCCGCTGGCCCACGGTCGACGCCCTCGCTGCGGCCTCTGAGGATGAAGTACTGCGCGAGTGGCAGGGACTGGGCTACTACAGCCGCGCCCGCAACCTGCACTTTGCCGCGCGTCAGATTGTGGCCTTAGGTCATTTCCCCGATACCCTCGACGAGATCAAACAGTTGAAAGGCGTTGGCGACTACACGGCAGCAGCCATCGGGAGCATCGCCTTCGGACTCCCCGCTGCGGTGGTCGACGGTAATGTCTACCGCGTGCTCGCCCGACACTTCGGCATCAACACACCCATCAACACGACGGAAGGCAAGAAAGTGTTTGCTGCCTTGGCGCAGAGCCTCATGCCCGAAGCCTCAGCTGCCAGCGATGAGAACATCAGCAGCCTCTACAACCAGGCCATCATGGACTTCGGCGCCATCCAGTGTACGCCCCAGTCGCCAAAATGCATCGTCTGCCCGCTACAGGAAACCTGCGAGGCCTTGCGCACAGGCAAGGTCAGCGCGCTTCCCGTCAAGCAGAAAACCCTCAAAATCCGCACCCGCCACCTTACTTATATATATATCCGCTGTCAGGGGGAAACCGCCATCCACCGTCGCGGCGAAGGTGACATCTGGCAAGGGCTTTACGAACCTCTGCTGGCGCCGTCGGCACCAGCAGAAGCGCAACTCATTGCAAAAAACGTCAAGCATGTTCTGACTCATCAGGTGCTAACCGCAGATTTCTATCTCTGGGAAACCGACGTTCGCCCCAATTTACCCGAGGATTATTTCTGGATCAAAGAGTCCGATATCGACAACTACGCCATCCCCCGCCTCATCGACATTCTTCTATCTGCTCTTTCGGCCAATTCACCAGATACAACTTCTCCGTCGCTCTGGTAAACGCCGTATACAGCCAATGGATATAATCCGGTGTGAGCATATCATCCGTCATATAGCCCTGATCCAGATAGATATGCGCCCACTGTCCGCCCTGCGCCTTATGACAGGTGACGGCGTAGGCAAACTTCACCTGCAGCGCATTATAAAAGCGGTCGTTTTTCAGTTTCTCCACGCGATCCGATTTTCTGGGGATATCGCTATAGTCTTCTAACACGGCATTATACAACTGCTCCTGCTGTTCCCTTGTGAGAGCAGGCGCCTCGGTCGTCAGCGAATCCAATATCACCATCGCCGTCAGTTCATAATCGTCGTAGTCCGGAAACGTCAGCGTCGCCTCCGCAAACCTGAACCCGTACAATTCCTGTACGCGCCTCACCCTTTGCAGCACCGCCCTGTCACCATTGGCAATAAAATCAAATCCCCCAACGGCCATCTCCGCCTCCGAGGCATCCTCTTTCCGCCAGAAATAATTATTCTTCACGATCATCAGCAGATCCCCGCGACACAACTCATCCTCTCTGTCGAGCACCATATTCCTGATGCCCTGGTTATAGATATTCGCCCGCTTATTGCTCCGTGTGATGACCATCGTCTCGTCCATCCCCACGCGGCTATAACTGCTCGCCAGCGACTCCACCAGCTCATCGCCCCTCACAATCTCTACATCCGCAAACCCTTTCAACCTGATCTGTGGCAAGCCGATGACTTCTTGCCCCTCACCTCTAATCATGGTCGCATTCCACAAAATCCCCGACCCCTCGCTCTGTCTCAGCACCTGGTTCAGGTCGCTCTCATACACCTCCATCCCGTAGCCTCTCAGCATCGAGGCCGACAGTGCCGGACTCTCTTCCTCGCCCACGGGTGGCAACTGTGCCTTATCGCCGATGAGCAGCAGCCTGCAGTTCTGACCGTTATACACGAACTGCATCAGGTCGTCTAACAGACACCCGCTGCCAAACGCCATATCGCCCAACCCAAGGTTCGAGATCATCGAGGCCTCGTCCACGATAAACAGCGTATCCTTGTTCAGATTGTCATTCAGGCTGAACGAGCTCAGGTCGCCAGCCGACTTCTGCCGGTAGATACGCCGGTGGATGGTATAGGCAGCATGCCCCGCATAAAGCGAGAACACCTTCGCAGCGCGACCCGTCGGTGCCAGCAGCATCAGCTTCTGCTTCAGCGATCCTAAGGCCCGCACCATCGCGCCTGCCAGCGTGGTCTTACCCGTTCCGGCAGAGCCCCGCAGTATCATCACCACATGTTCCCTCCTGTCGGTCATAAACCTTGCGAACACCTCGAGCGCCCGCTCCTGTTCCTCCGTCGGCGGAAAACCCAACGTCTGCAGAATCCGATATTTCAATTCGTCCTGTATCATCTTTCATGCTTTATTCAACAACACCCTTCATCAGATTATCCAGCCAGATCTTCCACTTCTCCAGTATCGTCGGTTCCTTTTCAGGCTCTGGCTCTGGTTCCGGCTCTGGCGTCACAACGGGCTCCACCACAGGCTCGGGCTCTACGGCAGGTTCCGGCTCCGGTGCCGGTTCCACCTCAAACTGCAGTTCCTGTTGCGTAATCGCAGCAGCCATCGTTTGCTTTTGCTTCGAAGGCTTATAAAGTTTGGGGATCAAGTCCTCATAGTAGTCATCCTCATTCTGGTGCACGTTCGCCTTCACCTCCTCTTCCAGACTGTCCTCCATGCCCGTAGCCAGAATCGTCACCTTCGCATCCTCACCCAACGAGTCGTCGGTGGCCGTTCCCCAGATCACGTCGATGTTCGGATCCAGCTGGTCAAAGAAATCGTCTATCTCCTGCAGCTCCCTCACATAGATGGGGTGCTCGTCACTCGCATAAATGTTAAAGAGGATGCGCTTGGCCCGTCCGATGTCGTTGCCATAGAGCAGCGGCGAGTCGAGGGCGTTCACGATGGCCTTCTCCACACGGTGCTCGCCACTGGCGCGTCCCATCGCCATGATGGCACCGCCGCCGTTCTTCATCGTGGTCTCCACATCGCGGAAGTCGCTCTTGATACCCCCGTCGCTGGGCAGGGTGATCAGTTCCGAGATACCCTTCACGGCATCCATCAGGATATTGTCGGCCTTCACGAAAGCCTCCTTCATCGGGATGTCCGAATCCGAATACACATCGCAGAGACGCTCGTTGTTCACAATCAGCAGCGCGTCCACGTTCTTCCGCAACTCATCCACACCCTTCAGCGCCTTGATAATCTTGCGTTTCTTCTCGAAAGCGAAGGGAATCGTCACCACGCCCACCGTCAGGATGCCCATATCCTTGGCCACCCCGGCCACCACAGGCGCAGCACCCGTACCCGTACCGCCACCCATGCCAGCCGTAATAAACGCCATTTTCGTACCGTCAGAAAACAGCGAGCGGATGCCTTCGAGATTACTCTCCGCCTCCTGTTTGCCAACCTCAGGTTCACCGCCAGCACCAAGACCGGCACCCAACTGTATCTTCACCGGCACCGGCGAACGCGAGAGCGACTGGCTATCGGTATTACACACGGCATACGTCACGCCCTCCACACCCTCGTTGTACATATTCCTCACAGCGTTGCAGCCGCCGCCTCCAACGCCCACAACCTTGATAATGCCCTGCATCTGGTCCCTCACCTCAGGAAAAAACGGTATAATCTCCTCACCCATATTATTAATTGTCATTTGTCATCTGTCAGTTGCGTTTATCATTTATCCTTTATCATTTATCCTTTATTACAAGCTCCCTCGGGAGCGTAATAACCTTCAGCCTCTCATACCACACCCTTCCAGCGATATGCTTCTGTGTATGGCTGCTGATGATGTAGTAACTCGCCCGATACTCGTCCATCAGTTCGAGAAACGCCTTCTTGATGCGCGAGCACTTCTCGTTGATGGCATTGTCGAGCGGATCCATCAGGTGGTCCACGCCCTCCTCGATCTTCTCCTTATCCAACAGCTTCGCCGTCTGCATATAGTAGTTCCTCAGCTCCTCGCGGTATTCCGCCAGCCGTTTGAACTCGATGCCCTCGGGATGCGCCAGAAACAGCAGATACACCGCCTTATGCACAGGCTGTAGTTCCACCTCCGCCTGATAGTCCACCAGCAGAAACCGATAGTCCTTTGTGATCACCAGCCTCGACAACTTCCCCTTCGCCGCCTCGATGCGCAACTCCTCCAGCACAGGCACACCGATGGCCTTCAACAACAGATCCTTCCTGTCTGCTGCCATCAGTTGCTCCGTCAGTCGTCTCACCTCCAGAGCCGCCTCCTCAGGGGTCAATAGTCCATCTTGCTCAATCACGCCACAAAGTTACGAATGTTTCTCCATACAAAAAAATCTCCGCAAGGCTTGCGGAGATTTTTTTCTGAATATGCCTTACTTTACCACCAATTTCTTGGTTTTACCGTCCCTTGTACGGATGATGTTCACACCTTTTCGGACATCATCGAGTCTGTTACCCTGTATATCATAAAAATGGGAATCTTCAGTATCGATGGTAGCAGAATTGATACCAGTAGAAAGACCGACGATAGAGCCGAAACCATTCCAAGGCACAATATATTTGTAGAACATAACCATTTCGTCTTTGACAATCAGTGTACCCTTGTCAATCGGAGAGTTCTCAAAAGCATCCGCAGCTGTAGACGGTATCGCCTCTGCCTCACAATACACTTTCAAACCTGTGTTATCGGCTCGAGTCCTTACTGCATTCCTGGCGATATTAGCGAACGCCTTACTGCCGATCTCCTTGACACCCTTACCTATCTTAATAATAAGCAAGCCAGAGCAACCATTGAAGGCATTCTCTTCAATTGTCGTTATTGTGTTCGGTATCTCTACAGAAGTCAATCCCGTGCAACCTTGGAAAGCATCCTCGGCAATTGTTGTCACTTGATAGGTCTGACCATTGATGACCACAGACTCCTCAATCTTTATTTCACCATTGGCATTATCCGCATGAATTGCAGAAGAATTGTTACCAGCTATCTGGTATAACACTCCATTTATAACAACTCCCTCTTGGATAAACCTACCTGTAACCACCACATCTTCAGCTGGCATTTTACTTGGAATATAGCTCCAGCCGGAGAACTTGTAGCCTTCCTTCTTAGGTTCAGGTTCTGGCGTAATGGTGGCTCCTTCTTCGATTTCGTAGACTTTATAGGCTTCGCCATCAACTATATATGTCAATTTGTAAACAGATGGTGGATTTTCTTCAAATTCGACTTCGACACTCGTATTCTTACTGATATTGCTGACTGTATACGTATTATTGCTTATGCCTGATGTCACATTTGAATTATTTACCAGAACTCTCTTAATCTTATATCCATTATCCGGACTGAATGAAATGGTTGCGGAAGTTCCGGCATTCACTGTAAACGAACTGGTCTTATTTCGAACAGTCGTACCATTATATGAAGCAGAACCATTACCTAATGCTGTGATTGACAAGGTGTAGGTAATTGCCTCAAACTCTACGCTGACCGTCGTATTTGTACTAATATTCTTTATTGTATATTGATTATTCGAAACCGTAACGGTCGAGTTGTTTACCCTCACTTCTTTTATTCGATAGCCATTATCCGGACTAAATGAGATCGTTGCAGACGTTCCGGCATTCACCGTAAACGAACTGGTCTTACTTCGAATTGTCGTAGAATTATAAGATGCAGAACCATTACCGGATGCCGTAATCGACAAGGTGTAGGTGGTTGGAGCTGTAGACTCAAACTCCACGCTAACCGTTGTATTTGAAGTGATTTCCTTGATTGTATAAATCATATAAAGATTATTCGTAACCGTGACCGCGGCATTGTTTACTTTCACACTCTTAATGCGATTCCCGCTATCAGGAGAGAATGATATGACAGCAGAGGTCCCTTCATTCACCGTAAACGAACTGGTCTTGCTTCGAATCGTCGTAGAATTATACGTTGCAGAGCCATTACCGGATGCAGTGATCGATAATGTGTAAGTCTTTGGTGGAATAACTTCGAACTCCACACTGACTGTCGTATTGGAGGTTATGTTCTTAACTGTATACTGGTTATTCGAAACGGATACCGCAGAATTGTTCACCTTCACGCTCTTAATCTGATATCCCTTGTCGGGAGTGAAGGTTATTGTTGCCGAGGCACCTTCATTCACTGTAAAGCTACTCGTCTTGCTACGTATCGTTGTTCCATTATAAGATGCAGATCCATTGCCTGCAGAAGTAATTGACAATGTATAGCCGACAGCTTCAAACTCCACTTCTACTGTGGTATTCTTGCTGATGCTGGTAATTGTATATTTATTACTCCATATATATGATGTTACATCTGAGTTATTAACTAATACACTCTTTATCCGATAGCCGTCATCTGGACTGAATGATATCGTTGCAGATGATCCTTCATTGACTGTAAACGAACTTGTCCTGTTACGGATTGTTGTCCCGCTATATGATACAGAGCCATTGCCGATTGACTTAATTGACAAAGAATAAGTAGGAGTCGGAATTGCTTCAAACTCTACCTCAACAGTGGTATTTCTTTTGATATTGCTTATCGTGTATTGGTTATTGCTCACAGAAACCGTTGAACCATTAACCTTTACATTCTTAATCTGATAGCAGTTATCTGAACTGAATGACACAGTCGCAGATGATCCTTCATTGACTGTAAACGAACTTGTTTTACTCCTAATCGTTGTCCCGTTATATGATGCGGAACCATTGCCTACCGCCGTAATAGTCAAAGTATAGGTAGGTATTGGTATCGCTTCAAACTCAACCTCAAAAGTCGTATCTCCATTGATGCTGCTTATCGTATACTTGTTATTGTTATACGTAACCGTTGAGCCATTAACCTTTACGCTCTTAATCTGATAACCATTATCTGGTGAGAATGAGAAAGACGCAGATGTTCCTTTATTAACAGTATACGTTATTCTCATATCTCGTACCGTCTTACCATCGTAGGAAACAGAACCGTTACCTTTGGCTATTATTGTTAAATTATAGGTGGTGGCTGGTATCGCCTCGAACTCAACCTCAACAGATTGATTCGAAGTAATTGCCCTGATTATATAGCTATTATTAGAGACAAACCGCGTGACGTCGCTATTATTCACTTTCACGCTTTTAATCTGATACCCTTTATCAGGAGTGAAGGTTAACGTTTCTGATGAGAGCATTTCTACGGAAAATGACTTTGTAGTATTTCTGATAGTATTACCCCTGTAAGTAACCTGTCCATTTCCAGTTGCTTTTATCGATAAGGTGTATTTGTCTATAAACCCGGACCCACCGGAATAAACTGCATCCGTTGAATACTCAGAACCATTATATGTATATCTGAAACGACAAGTAACTGGAACGTGAATACCAGCAGCACCTATCGTTGTAGTATATGCTACAGAGGTATTAGCTTCTACATCCTTATTAACAGACATTATATTGCCTGCACTTCCAGTACTCCCATCAATTAACTGTAAACTATTAAGCTTAACCCTCTCTGTGCTCTTATTTGAGAATTGCCAATTCAACTGACTTCCACTTGTAATCAGATTGTTGGTCTGCATGATAGCACCTCCTGTACTTGCTGCTGATATGTATTGAGTTATATCATAGTCTGATTGAACAGCCTCAAACTCAACCTCGATCTCTGTATTTCTAGAAACATTGCTTATCGTGTATTGGTTGTTACTGATGGATACAGTCGAATTATTTACCTTAACTGCCTTTATTCGATAACCGTTATCAGGGCTGAAGGATATAGTTGCAGAAGAGCCTTCATTGACTGAAAACGAACTTGTTCTGTTACGAATTGTCGACCCACTATATGAAGCATAACCATTGCCGGTTGCCTTAACTGACAACGTATATGTTGTAGACGGTATTGCCTCGAACTCCACCTCTACCGTTGTATTCCTATTAATACTACTAATCGTATATTGGTTGCCACTGACAGAAACAGTCGAATTATTAACCTTAACTGCCTTTATCTGATAACCGTTATCAGGGCTGAACGATATAGTAGCAGAGGAGCCTTCATTAACTGTAAACGAACTTGTTCTGTTACGAATTGTCGATCCACTATATGAAGCATAACCATTGCCGGTTGCCTTAACTGACAACGTATATGTTGTAGACGG
>LXOW01105496.1_pt1 | contig 19525 bp, 17 predicted proteins | sample 1368591 | NCBI WGS metagenome assembly LXOW01 (sample SAMN04884650, study PRJNA319009) | bovine gut metagenome | isolation source: Cow rumen | host: Bos taurus | place: Italy: Legnaro (PD) | collected 2014-07-09
TGTATAAGAGACAGACAGGTAACACCGGCCAACCAAAGTCGTTAGTCTATCATCAGTACGCCCCCACAGCCAATAACTATGCCATAGACGAGGCTACAGCCGTATTTGAGGACAAGAGCCATCAGCTTTGGGCTATATCAAACAGCGGCGGACTGTTCCAACTCAACGATGAAACCGACAAATTTGAGCCAGTTAACCACCGATTCTATATCGGTATGGGTAGCATCTATTCCATATTGGGAGATGGTAACGATAAGATATGGTTATCTACCGACAAGGGATTGGTTCGTCTGACGTTAGCCAATGGGCAGGGCACTACCACCTATAATATGGAAGACGGTATCGAAGCCATCAGTTTTTCGTCAAATGGCGCCTTTAGATACGGTCACGAATTGTTCTATGGTAGTGCAAAAGGCTTTTTCTCGTTTAATACAAGCGAGATAGAACGCTGGCAGCAGGGAACATCGCCCAAGCTCGTTGTTACGGAGTTACTTATCGATGATAACCCCTATCGTTGGAGCGACTCACTGAAACGTAACAAGATCTCGTCAGAGCAGCCTTTCTTCACTAAGAAAATTACGATTCCATCGGATACCAGGAAGTTCTCTATAGAGTTTGCGTTGCTCACTTACCAGAATCAGGAGCAATGTCGTTATGCCTATTATCTTGAAGGATACGACCGTGACTGGCATAATACTGACGCACAGAACCGTGCCGCAACCTACCAGAACCTTCCACCAGGTATTTATCACCTTCAACTTCGCGCTGCCGATAGTTATGGACGCATCGTAGAGATGCCTTATGCTATCGAGATAAACGTGCTTCCACCTTGGTATCGTTCCTGGTGGGCATACATTATCTATGCTGTTCTACTAATAGCAGCTGTATATGGCACCAAAGAGTGGTATAAGGCCAGAGTAAACCGCAGGGCTCGTCTGCAGCAACGAGTGAATGAACTACTTCACTATCGTGAACTGATGGTGATGCAGCAGTACGAAGGAGCACGAAAGGCTCTTGAAGCCGAGGAGCAACAGCATTCATCGCCCGACGAGCAATTCCTGAGCAGGGCTATCGACTGTGTAAAACAGCATATTAGTGATAGCGACTACGATCGTGAGCAGTTTGCCTCTGATATGTGCGTCTCATCATCAACCCTCTACAATAAGCTTCGCGCACTGACAGAGCAGAATGTAACAGGCTTCATCAATAGCATTCGTCTGAAGGAGGCCTGTCGCATACTACGTCAGCGTCCAGACATAAAAATGACCGAACTCTCTATGGAAGTTGGTTTCAATACCCCTAAGTACTTTACCAAGTGCTTCAAGAAAGAGTTCGGCGTGCTTCCAAGTGAATATCTCAGTCAGCAGGAAGACTAATATTATACATATTCCTTTGCCTTACGCTTGCCACGAAGAACAGCTAAGGCGTTGAGAGCCAGTGCCTCCATCTCATCCTCGCCAGGGAAACAGCGGATGGGAGCCAGAAAGCCTACTCGCTTGCGAATGCGACTAACCACGTATTCTGAGCGGGCCAAACCGCCAGTAAGCAGGATGGCGTCAATCTCACCGCAGAGTACAGCCGCCTCTGAGGCGATAGTCTTAGCCACATGATATATCATCGCATCGAGAATCAGACGGGCATGTTCATCGCCATAGTCCTCGATACGACGGATAATCTCCTTCACATCATTAGTGCCCAGATGAGCGTTCAGACCGGCCTTGCCGGCAATACGCTTCAGCAGTTGTTTCTCGTTATACTTTCCGCTGAAGCAAAGTCGGATCAAGTCGGCTGCAGGCAGAGAGCCTGCGCGTTCGGGCGAGAATGGTCCCTCACCATCAAGCGCATTGTTAGCATCGACAGCCCTACCCTTTTCATGGGCAGCTACAGAGATACCGCCACCCATGTGACAGATAATCAGGTTCAGATCTTCGTACTCCTTACCTATCTCAGCCGCATAACGACGGGCAATGGCGCGCTGATTCAAGGCATGCCAGATACAGATGCGGTTCATCAGTGGCGAGCCTGATATGCGGGCATAGTCGTTCAACTCATCAACAACTCCTGGATCGGCAATAAACGAGCGACAGCCTGGGATGGTTGCTGCTATCTCATGGGCTATCAGGCAGCCCAAGTTACAAGCATGGTTATGCAGGGCTATACCGCTGTGGGTATCGCGAATCATCAAGTCGTTAATCTCGTAAACACCACCTTCAAGCGGCTTTACCAGTCCACCACGACCTATCACGGCATCAAAATCTACAGGGATATCGGCCTTCTTGAGTTCATCGAGCACTAACTGACGGCGATAGTCCTGCTGCTCAATCACATCGTCGAAATGAGCCAGGTCGTCAGATGAGTGAACGATGTTACGGACGAGTACGGATGTCTCGTCGTCGAACACGGCCATTTTTGTAGAGGTAGAGCCTGGGTTGATAACAAGTATCTTCATATTGCAGCCAGAGCCAAAGAGTAATACTTAGANNGTAATACTTAGAGTCAGGACTATCGGCACGTGATGGCAGCACGCAACAGCACTGAGTGCCCTGCAGTACACCAGCCGTCTTGGCATAGCCGAACAGGGTTAGCGTCTTATAGAACACATTTCCTGCTACGATATCTGGGAAGATAAGTGCATCGGCCTGTCCATCAATCACACTATGGATACCCTTTTCACGAAGACTAACTGAGTCGAGCGATGTCTTCAGGTCCAACGGCCCATCGATGATACAACGTCCAAACTTACCCGTCTGTGCCTCGGCAATGATTTCCAGATAATCCACAGTATAAGGGAATGTCTTGGCACTCACTTTCTCGGCACAATGTATCAGCGAGATACGTGGTTCCTCGATACCAAGTGCATGGCAGATATAATTAACGTAGTGTATCTGCTGGCGGCGTTGAGCCTCTGTTGGCACTGGTATGACGGCAGCATCGGTGAAGAACAGCAGTTTCTCGTACTTGGGTATCTCGGCCATTGCCACATGAGTCAACACATGACCAGGACGCATAATACCATTCTCCTTGTCTAATATGGCACGTAGCAGCACATCGGTATTGATGAGTCCCTTCATCAGAATGTCGGCTTCACCATTCTTACATAATGCCACAGCACGACGAGCACACTCGTCCTTATCGTCGCCATCTACATAGATAGGCTCGATAAATCCCATCTCCTGTCCTTTCTCGACTGCATAACGGGTACTGGCATCATTGGCACATACTACAGCTACACGTTTACGGTCTCCTCGCTGCTGAAGGAAGACTATCATATCATTCAGATTCCTAATTGACTGCATAGGTCTTATTTTTTATTGTTTTATGCTGCAAATATACAAACTTTTTCGTATCTTTGCAAACAGAAACCGATAAAATAAAAAAAATTATGAGGAATTACCTACTGTTATCAGCTATTTTGTGCCAAACAGCAATGGCACAGGNNTACCTACTGTTATCAGCTATTTTGTGCCAAACAGCAATGGCACAAGAGCAGGCTCCTATGGTACTACAGTACGATAAGCCAGCTACTTATTTCGAAGAGTCACTGCCTATAGGCAACGGAAAGCTTGGCGCCCTTATTTATGGCGGAAGCGATGACAACGTGATCTACCTGAACGACATCACATTGTGGACAGGAAAACCCGTTGACCGCAACCTGGATGCCGATGCACACAAGTGGATACCTGCTATACGCGAGGCACTGTTTAAGGAAGACTACAAGTTGGCCGACTCACTACAGCTACACGTACAGGGTCCTAACTCACAGCACTACCAGCCATTAGGCACACTGCACATCAAGGACTTAGGCCTGGGTGAGATTACCAAATACCAGCGTACACTGAATATCGACTCAGCCATTGTTCGCGACAGCTATAAGCGAAACGGGAAGTTGATAACAAGAGAGTATTTTGCATCAAACCCCGACAAACTGATTGCCATCCGTCTGCGTGGTGATATTAACTGTCAGATAGCACTTACAGCGCAGGTGCCTCATCAGGTTAAGAGCACTCTGGGACAGATTACCATGACAGGACACGCTACCGGCGATCCTCAGGAGAGTACCCACTTCTGCACCATGCTGAGTGTAAAGACCGATGGAGAGATGGCTGCCAGCGATTCTTCGCTTACCATCACAAAGGCAAAGGAAGCGATCATCTACATCGTTAACGAGACCAGTTTTAACGGATTCGACAAGCACCCTGTAAAGGAAGGAGCCAATTATCTGGAGATGGTTACCAACGACATGTGGCACACCCAGAACATGAGTTTTGACGAGTTCTATGCCCGTCATCTGGCCGACTATAAGAACATATATGACCGCGTAAAGATCTGTCTGAACAAGGAGGGGCGCAATCCAAACGACCTTCCAGGAGCCAAGGATCGCAGACTTACCGACCAGCTGCTGCTTGACTATACCAACGGCAACGACCAGACACCATATCTTGAGGAGCTATACTTCCAGTTTGGACGTTATCTGCTCATTTCAGCATCGCGCACCAAGAATGTGCCAGCTAACCTGCAGGGGCTCTGGGCACCACAGCTATGGTCGCCATGGCGTGGGAACTATACAGTGAACATCAACCTCGAAGAGAACTACTGGCCTGCATTCGTAGCTAATATGGCTGAGATGGCTGAGCCACTGGATGGATTCATTGCAGGACTTGCCGCCAACGGAAAGTACACGGCCAAGAACTACTATAATATAGGTAAGGGCTGGTGCTCGAGCCACAATAGCGACATCTGGGCCATGACTAACCCTGTGGGTGAGAAAAACGAGAGCCCTGAGTGGTCGAACTGGAACATGGGTGGTGCCTGGCTGGTAAACACCCTCTGGGAGCGCTATCAGTTTACTCAAGACAAGGAATATCTGAAGAATATTGCCTACCCACTGATGAAGGGAGCTGCCGACTTCTGTCTGAACTGGTTGATAGAGAGTCCACTAGTTCCTGGAGAGCTTATTACAGCCCCATCAACATCGCCTGAGAACGAGTATAAGACAGATAAGGGCTATCACGGCACTACCTGCTACGGCGGAACAGCCGACTTGGCCATTATCCGCGAGTTGTTTATCAACACCATTGCAGCAGGGAAGGTGCTAGGCCTGAAAAACAAAGAGATGGAACAGGCTTTAGCAAGACTGCATCCATACACCATTGGACACATGGGCGACCTGAATGAGTGGTACTACGACTGGGATGACTGGGATTTCCAACATCGTCATCAGAGTCACCTCATCGGACTCTATCCAGGTAACCATCTTACCGACGCTAAGTTGCAGAAGGCTGCAGAGCGTTCACTTGAGATTAAGGGCGACAAGACCACTGGTTGGAGTACCGGTTGGCGTATCAACCTCTGGGCACGTCTGCACAAGCCTGAGCAGGCATACCACATCTACCAAAAGCTGCTGACACCTATTGCCCCACGCGGCTCTAAGGGCTCTATATGGAAGAGTTGGCACAAGGGCGGCGGCACCTATCCTAACCTGTTCGATGCTCATCCACCATTCCAGATTGATGGTAACTTTGGCGGTACAGCAGGCGTATGCGAGATGCTGATGCAGTCGACACTCAAAGGCAACCAGGCTACTATCGAACTGCTTCCTGCATGCCCAAAGCAGTGGAATGAAGGCCACGTAAGCGGACTTTGTGCACGTGGTGGATACGAGGTATCGTTCGAGTGGAAGGATGGTAAGGTGCGCGATTGCAGCATCAAGGCCAAGAAGGCCGGCAATATTACCTTATTATATAATGGACAGCAGAAGACTGTAAAACTTAAAGCAGGACAGACACAGCACATTAAAACATGGTAAACAAGGCAAAGAAACAAAAGACATTGATACTCGATTCCGACCTTTCCAAGGCACAAGCCTGGGAAGGTTCGGTTTCACTCGATAAAGATCTGATGTTATCAGACTGCATCAATAAGGCCCCCATGCCCAAAGACCCCAGAAAAATGAATTTCATCCTGATAGGATTGTGCACTCGAGGTCAACTAAGATACCGTATTGATGGTAAAGATCAGGTTATCAATGCAGGCGACATACTGATAGTCAGTGAACATCAGGTGATTGACGGCTACAAGCCATCACGAACGATGGAGGGACTATGCATCATGATGAGCGTCAACTTCTTCCACGAGATCATCAAGTCGGTTCATGATGTCAGCTCGCTCTTCGTCTTTGCTCGCACCCAGCCAGTCATGAAACTTGAGCAGCGAGAATGCGATGCATTTAAGGAGTACTTTGCAGTTATCAAGCAAAAGATCAGCGATACTGATAATCACTTCCGCAAGGACCTTATCCGCACACTGCTCCTAGCCATGTTCTACGATGTGGGCAACATCATATACAGAGCCCGCAACTATGGCGAAGCCCAGATTCCTTCAGAGAAAGTGTTTACCCGATTCCTCCGACTGGTTCAAGACAACTGCAAGCATGAGCGTCGCGTGAGTTGGTACGCCCAACAGCTCAGCATATCGCCCAAATATCTGTCGCTGGTGGTTAAGCGCATCAGTGGACGTACAGCCCTTGAGTGGATTGAGAACTATGTAACTATGGAGTTGCGAGTTGTACTTAAGAACTCAACGAAATCGATTAAGGAGATTGCTGAGGATATGAATTTCCCCAACCAGAGTTTCTTAGGCAAATATTTTAAGGAACATGTGGGCATGACGCCCTCTAAATACAGGAAATCATAGGTAGCCCTGCTTTTTCAGCTCGTCTACCATATCCAGCAGTTCTTGATACCACGTTTCGCCAAATCTGCGAATCAATGGATCGCGAAGGAACTGATAAAGACGTAGATTCTCTTGGATGCCCTTAGCGATGGCCATCTTACAGACACTCCAACGGTTGTAATTCAGTCCAACTAGATCATCGCCAAGACGTTTCTCTCGAATTGGATATAAGGCACAGCTAATAGGCTTGCAGAAGTGGGATTTACCTGCTCTGTAAGCCTTTTCTAATGCACACAGGCAACAGTTCTTGATGGGCAGATGGGTATTCCAATCCTCAATGTCGCCATAATAGGTAAACACACAGTCCTTACCGCCGACAATACTCGTCACCAGATCGCCCTCCTTGTCGGTATAGGCTACACCTTGTTTGTCGATAACTGCTTGTGCCGAGGCTGAGAGGTCTTCCCATACAGTATCAACACACTCCTCAATCTCTGCAATCTCCTCCATCGTTACAGGAGCGCCGGCATCGCCTTCTACGCAGCATTCGCCTTTGCAAACACTGAGGTCACAACAAAACTTCTCAGTCAGGATCTCTGACGAGAGTAGCACATTGCCTACTTGTATGATGGGAGGAAGCGTATTCAATTGAGAATTGTGAATTAAAGATTGATATTTTACCACTCGATAGGAGTCATGCCATGCTGCTCAAGATACTGATTGCAACGGGAGAACTGATGCTGGCCGAACCAACCGCCACGATTGGCACTCAGTGGCGATGGGTGGACACTTTCCAGAACCAGATTATTCTGCTTATTAATCATATACGACTTTGAGCGGGCATAACCTCCCCAAAGCATATATACCAGGTGTTCGCGATTGGTAGCAAGTGCCTGAATAGCAGCATCGGTAAACTTCTGCCAACCTAAGGCCGAATGACTGTTTGCCTGATGAGCACGGACGGTGAGCGATGCGTTGAGAAGCAACACTCCTTGCTCAGCCCAACGGGTAAGATTACCCGATGTAGGAATATCTTTGCCCAAATCGGCCTGTATCTCCTTGAAAATATTCTGCAACGATGGTGGGAACTGTATGCCGTCCTGAACCGAGAAACTCAGTCCGTGGGCCTGTCCTGGCTCATGATAGGGATCTTGTCCGATAATCACCACCTTCACCTTGTCAAACGGACACAGGTTAAAGGCATTAAATATCAGTTTGCCTGGAGGATAACAGGTGGTTGTTTGATACTCCTGTCGCACAGCTGTTGTCAGTTGCGCAAAGTAAGGTTTCTCAAACTCCCCCAGCAAGTGCTGTTTCCATGATTCTTCTATCTGCACGTTCATAATAGGCTGTATATTTCGTCAATCATTACTTGTGGAAGAAGCATCCGTGGGTCATCACTATGCGGATTTATGGCCTCCAGAAAATGAGGGAGTTCATTCTTATAAACTTCTCTCATGTGGTTGTTAACCCTGTTCGACATCGAACACGAGTAGGTGATATTAGCCAGACGGTCAGACAACTTCAGGAATGGAGCATATGGTGTTTCGCGAATGCCGGCATAGTAGCGGTCGTTACTTCTTTCGGCACGTGTCCTACCCTTTTCGTTAGTCAGTGCATACACCATCTCGGCAGCCATATAGGCCTGCTCATCATTCATGAAATGACTGGCGCCTTTCTTAACATCATTATAGGTCATACGCGCATCCTCAATGCTATCGTGATAGAATGCGCCAAAAAACAACGGCAGGACATCAGCCTCCTGTTGGCAGACCAGGTGTCCGTATTTAAACACCGAGTCTGCCACCATGTCGAGGTGTACACTATATGGATGATTCTCGTCGTAACGCTGGTTTACGCTATCGTGAAGCATGTGGGCATGCTGCCTGATCTCCTCGATACCAGCGCTATACTTCTCCACATAGGTCTGAAAGTCCTGCTGTGTCATATACTATTCTTAGTCCTGAATCAGGTTCTCACCTGTCATGTCTGCAGGCTGCTCCAAGCCCATGATGTGGAGGATTGAAGGAGCAACGTCAGCCAGACGACCATCCTTAACTGTAGCCGAGTTGTTGTTGGTTACGTAGATGAATGGAACAGGGTTCAGTGAGTGAGCTGTGTTAGGTGTGCCATCAGGGTTGATAGCGTTATCAGCATTACCATGGTCGGCGATGATGATTGCCTCATAGTCATTAGCCTTAGCAGCCTCAATCACGTCTTTCACGCAGTTGTCAACAGCCCAAACAGCTTTGGCAATAGCGTTGTAGATACCAGTGTGACCAACCATGTCGCCGTTAGCAAAGTTAACTACGATGAAGTCATACTTAGCCTCGTTGATAGCAGCAACCAGCTTGTCCTTTACCTCGAAAGCGCTCATCTCAGGCTTCAGGTCGTAGGTAGCCACCTTTGGTGATGGAACCAGGATACGATCCTCACCCTCGTATGGAGCCTCACGACCACCATTGAAGAAGAATGTTACGTGAGCATACTTCTCAGTCTCAGCGGTGTGCAGCTGCTTCTTGCCCTGCTTGCTCAGATACTCGCCCAGTGTGTTCTCAACGTTCTCCTTAGGGAAGAGGATGTTAACACCCTTGAAGTTAGCGTCGTATGGAGTCATGCAGTAGTACTGCAGTCCAGGGATAGTCTTCATGCCCTGCTCTGGCATATCCTCCTGAGTCAGTGCGATAGTCATCTCCTTAGCACGGTCGTTACGGAAGTTGATGAAGATAACTACGTCGCCCTCTTCTACACAACCGTTAACTGCGGCATTGTGGATAGGCTTGATGAACTCATCGGTAACGCCCTCGTCATAGCTCTCCTGCATAGCAGCAACCATATCAGTGCTCTGCTTACCAGTACCGTTCACAATCAGGTCGTAACCCTCTTTTACGCGCTCCCAACGCTTATCGCGGTCCATAGCATAGAAACGACCTACGATGCTTGCGATAGCAGCCTCGTTGTCGGCACATACCTTTGATACCTGCTCGATGAAGCCCTTACCGCTCTTGGGGTCGGTATCACGACCATCCATAAAGCAATGAACAAACACCTGATTCTTCAGGCCATAAGCCTTACCGATCTCGATAAGCTTGAACAGGTGGTCGAGTGAAGAGTGTACACCACCATCAGATGTCAGACCCATCAGGTGCAGTTTCTTATTGTTCTCCTTAGCGTATGTATAGGCTGCCTTTACCTGAGGATTCTCCATGATAGAGCCATCCTTGCAGGCGCGGTTAATCTTAACAAGATCCTGATATACGATGCGTCCAGCACCAATGTTCAGGTGACCCACCTCAGAGTTACCCATCTGTCCGTCGGGCAGACCAACATCTTCACCAGATGCCATCAGCTGAGAGTGAGCTGAAGTAGCTGTCAACAGATCGAGGTAAGGAGTTGGAGTGTTGAAGATAACATCACCCTTACCATGCTTACCGATTCCCCATCCATCGAGAATCATCAATAATGCTTTCTTTGCCATAATCTTATTACTAATTTAAAACGTACGTTCTTAAAATCGCGTGCAAAGTTACTAATTTTTTAGCATGGACTATATGGATTTCGCGGATTATTTTCATAAAACCCACCAAAAGCAACATACCTTAGCACTTACTACGCTGAAACTCACCCAAATTGACAAGTCATCATATCAGATTATCTGAATATTTCGTCTTTCTTAAGTTCTACCACTTTACCATAGCGAGCAAGGGCTTTAAGGTCGGTGAGTTTCTTATCGCCGATGATGAGCCAGACGCGGTTCTGATTGTTGGCGATGTGCTGCTGATGGAACTGTATGACATCCTGCATGCTGACTGTTGGTATCAGTCTGGCATCATCGGCATACATATCTTTGGTGTAACCGTTCATGCGCTGATTGGCTACGTAACCGCCCATATTGCGGAAAGTGGGATAGTTGTTTTGTATGTTGTTGAGTACTGATTGCCGGGCTGCCTCCAAGTTCTCTTCCTTCATAGGCATTTGGTGCAATAATGAGTCAATGGTGGTGATAGCCTCCATGGTCTTGTCGGCCTGAGTGCCTGTTGCTGTGAAGAAGGCTAACGGCTCTTGGGGGTATTTCATGAGACTTGCTGAAACACTCTGCCCATAAGTAGAATAGGCCAGTGAACGGAACTCGCGGACGTTCTGAAACAATACCGACGACATGCCGCCAGCAAAATATTTCTCCCATAAATTCAGTTTGGCACGCTGTTCGACTGTTGGCAGAGGGCTGATGCCATCGTAACTAACCACATAATTCTGGCGTGACTTGGGTACGTCGTAGAAGTAAACGATGGGCTCAGTGGGCTGCTGAATCTCACGGAAGGTATCTGCTTGTGGCTTTTGGCACTGGCTTAGTGGTAGTGCCTGCTGTGCAGCCATCACAACATTCTCAACAGGCTGGCGACCGCAATAGAACAGTTCGCAATCATATTGTTGCAATTCGTGGAAGAGACTTAATAGTGCGTCGCTCTTCAAGTCCTTAATCTCTCTCTTCGACAGTTGGTTGAGGTATTTCGATTTATCGCCATAGATGATATAGCTCAATGCGGGACTAAGTACATCATCCTTCTGCTTTCCAAAGCTCTTGCGGTCTACCTTGTCAGCATCCTTCGTCTCCTTCAAAGCCTCGTCATCGCCCTTAGCAGCACTCAGGAAGTGAGCTAGCAGCTGCAGAGAGGGAGCAAACTGATTATCGAGTCCTGTCAGACTCAGACTAAATGTCTTATCACCTGAAGATACTTCCATTGTAGTGCCCAATCGCTGCCAAGCCTGTTCCAACTGCTGTTTCTTCAGCGAGTCGGTGCCCAGAGCGCTGATGTATCCGGAGAGTACGTTCAACGCAGGGGTATGTAGTTCGCCATCCTTGTAGCGAAGCGTGAACGTAAAGATATCGTTCATCAGATTCTCCTTGTAATAAAGAGTAACATGACTGTTCAGCTGCTTTGTAGTCACATCCTTTTCAAAGTCTACGGTACGAATGTCGGTATTCTTCACAGGAATCTGTTCCAGTTGCTGGGCAAGGGCCGACTTGGCATCCAAATTCTTTGGCGAAATGGGCTTGTAACCGGGCTGTTTCAACGTCTCCTTGTTAGGTGTGCCGTATTTCTTCGAAAGTGTGATATGATTGGCATCGTAATATTTCTTGGCTGCTGCAACAACATCTTCCTTTGTCAAGCGCTTGATGCTTTCTATATTGTCGAGCACATCCTGCCATGTGCGACCTTTCGGAAATAACATAATCAGTTTATCTGAACGATCGCTGATTGTTTCAAGTTCCTTTTCGGCCTCCATCACCATCTCTCGTTTCAGCGATTCCATCTGTTCGGTACTGAAGTCGCCGTTCATCACCTTCTGTACCTGCTCCATCACACGTTTTTCGGCTGTCTTCATCTTACCGAAAAGGTTGGGAATAATCACAACGCCAGTGCCCGCAGCATCGTCTAAGCCTACGCTTATGGCGGCAGACATCATCACTTTATGCTCGTTTACCAGCGAGTCAAGAAGTCCTGCCTTACCATTATAAAGCAGTTTGTTGGCCAGAGCCAGCGCATTGGCATCGGGTTCAAATTCTGTGGGTGCTTTAAACACTAAGACCTCGGCACCAACCAAAGGGATAGGCAACTTTATCTCGCAAACTTCCCCCTCACCAATTTCTGGCATCGGACTTTTTACGCGTTCTGGCGCAGGGCCGGTCTGCACGCGTCCAAAGGTCTGTTCCAGAAGCGCTGTTAGTGTAGAATCAGGTGTGATGTCACCACAGAGAATAAGACCCATATTTGAGGCTACATAGTATTTTTTGAAAAACTCTGCCATATCCGAAAGACGTGGGTTCTTCAGACTCTCTGTTGATCCAAGGATGGGGTAAGCATATGGTTGGGCTTTGAAGATAGCGCCAAACACCTTCTCCTGTATGTCGCCCATACCATCGGCAGCTCTGTTCTTTTCTTCATATACATTTTCTAACTCTCCCTGAAAGCCTCGGAATACCGGCTTCATCAGTCGCTCTGAGTTGAGCCAGCACCAGTGCTCCATGAACTGTGGCAGGAAAGAGTTATAATAGAACGTTAGGTCGTAGCTTGTGGCGGCGTTCAGACCNNATGGTACCCAGACGATCGGTGCCCTTAAACATAATATGCTCAAAATAGTGAGCGATACCTGTGTTGGGACAATCCTTGGCACCAGCCTTTACCACCACGGCTCCAAACACCTTTGGCTGAGAGTGATCCTCGTTCAGCCAAACGGTCATGCCGTTACTTAGTTTCAACTCTTTTACCTGCAATTGGGCGTTGACACATAAGCTTGTCATAAACACCCAAAGACCAAATGCATAGCGTTTCATACACATCTATTTAAAGGTTACATCATAACCAGAGCCAAGGAATACCTTTCCCGACTGAGGAACATCAACTGAGAGATTGGAAACTGATTCTTCTTCAACAACGGTCATCGTGAAGATGCTTCTCCAAAAATTCAAAGATTTCATACTTTCAGTTTATACTTGAATTAACTACTGCAAAAGTAATGAAACTCTATATAACAAACAAAGGCTTTATGCTACGCCAAGCATTATTTAAACTATTTTATGAAATCACAATCAAAATTCACCGAAATCAATGCTCAACTGCCCATCGCCTAAGAGATTGTAGCTCTTGCGATGATAAGGGGTAATGCCATATTGTTTGATGGCTTCACGATGTTTCTTAGTGGGATAGCCCTTGTTAGAGAGCCAGTCATATTGAGGATACTCCTTGGCAAGTTCGTTCATGTAGTCGTCACGGTAGGTCTTGGCAAGGATGCTGGCGGCGGCTATAGCCAAATATTTACCATCACCCTTAACAATGGTAGTGTGAGGCAACTGATGGCCATCAGCGGGATCCTTATAGGGTTTGAAACGATTGCCATCTACAATGATAGCCTCTGGTCGGACCTTGAGTTGGTCAAGGGCGCGATGCATCGCTAAGATAGAAGCATTGAGGATGTTTATCTTGTCGATTTCTTCGGGGGTAACGATACCTACAGCCCATGCTACAGCATCGCGCTCAATAATCTCACGCAACTGGTAGCGTTTCTTCTCAGACAGTTGCTTCGAGTCGTTGAGCAGTTCGTTCTGGTAACCTTCGGGCAGAATGACGGCAGCAGCATATACGCTACCAGCCAAGCAGCCACGACCTGCTTCGTCGCAGCCAGCTTCTATCTTGCCTTCGTAGTATTTGCTTAATAACATATTTAGAACATCTGTGAAACGCGACGAATGCCTGCTACAAGCCTATCAATCTCTTCCTTAGTGTTATAAAGGGCAAACGATGCGCGGACGGTACCGCTGATGTTGAGACGATCCATCAATGGCTGGGCACAATGGTGCCCTGTGCGAACGGCAATGCCAAGACGGTCGAGCAGTGTTCCCATATCCAAGTGGTGGATGTTGCCAACATTAAAGCTAACCACAGCATCCTTCTGAGAGGCATCCATAGGACCATAAATCTTCATTCCATCGATAGTCTGGAGCTGCTCCATGCAGTAGCGGGTAAGTTCCTGCTCATGCTGCTGGATGGCTTCAAAACCGATGGAATCGATATATTCTATAGCCTTTGCCAGTCCGTGAGTAGCTACGTAATCAGGGGTTCCTGCTTCGAACTTGAATGGCAAGCGCTCGAAAGTTGTCTTCTCCCAAGTCACCTTATCAATCATCTCGCCACCGCCCTGATATGGAGGCAGTTTCTCAAGCCACTCTTCCTTACCATAGAGCACACCTATGCCGGTAGGACCATACATCTTGTGGCCACTAAAGGCAAAAAAGTCACAATCCATCGCCTGGACATCGACCTTGAAATGGGGTGCACTTTGGGCACCGTCAACTAACACAGGGATACCATGGGCGTGTGCTATCTTGATAATCTCCTCAACGGGATTAACTGTACCAAGTACGTTGCTCACGTGAGCCACGCTAATGATCTTGGTGCGAGGAGTGATGAGTGATTCTAACTGGTCGAGACAGAGGATGCCATCGTCAGTGATGGGAATATGCTTTACTATTATTCCCCTTTTCATTGACTGGAGCTGCCACGAAACGATATTTGAGTGGTGCTCCATTTCGGTAACGATGACCTCGTCGCCCTCCTTCATCTGACTTTCGCAGAACGACTGGGCTACCAGATTGATGGCCTCGGTAGTTCCACGGGTAAAGATTATCTCCTCTATCTTGCGGGCATTAATAAAACCACGCACCTTCTCGCGAGCAGCCTCATGCAGATCAGTAGCCTGCTGACTGAGATAGTGAACGCCACGATGTACGTTGGCATTCACATTAAGATACTCGTCCCTCATGGCATCGAGAACCATAAGCGGTTTCTGAGTTGTAGCCGCGTTGTCAAGATAAACCAGCGGTTTCTTGTAAACCTCACGAGACAGGATAGGGAAATCTTCCCTGATTTTATTGATATCGTACATATATTTATTTACAGAGTTTGCAACCTGAGCATTTGTTTAGTTCGCCACGAAATCGCTTTTCTACCAAGTAGTGCAAGCGATCGCGGAGCGGTTCAAGCTGCATGTGGTCGATAACCTCGTTGATGAACGCATTCTGCAGCAGCACCTTAGCCTCCTGCAGAGAGATACCTCGCTGACGCATATAGAACAGGGCAGCATCGTTGAGTTGACCAACGGTAGATCCATGAGCACACTTCACGTCGTCGGCATAAATCTCGAGCATGGGCTGTGTGTACATACGAGCCTCCTTAGTGGCCGTCAAGTTCTGATTAGTCATCTGCGAAGAAGTCTTCTGGGCGCCATGTTCTACCAGTACACGACCTGCAAAGGCGCCTGTTGACTTATTGTCGAGCACATACTTATAAAGCTCCTGACTGGTGCAATGAGGCACCTTATGGACGATGAGCGTGTTATTATCCACATGCTGCTGTTTGTCGGCAATCACACAACCGTAGCACTGGCACTCGGCGCCCTCACCGCTGAAGATCAGGTCAAGCTTATTACGCGTGATGCCGTTGTGCAGAGTGATGACATTGTGGTTTACACGACTGTTGGCCTGCTGATCGATATACACATTGCTAAGACGCACGTTCTTATGATGGGTCTCCTCCATGCAATAGAGATCAAGCGATGCATTCTCGCCTACGTAAGCTTCGATAACCTGTGTAGCCAGGAAGTTACGATCGTCTGCCGCATGGTCGCAGAACAGCATTTTTATCTCAGCACTCTCTTCGAGCACGATGAGCACACGACGATTTACCATCAAGTCGGGCACAACACGCTGCGCGTTCTGTGGCGTAGCCTTCAGAATATTGATGACCTGTATGGCACGATCCACCTTTACGTTCTTGGGCACATATACCAACAGACCGTCTTGTGCCAGCATGGTGTTGAGGGCCGTAATAGCATCCTCACTGGTCTTAGCCTGCTTGGCATAATACTTAGCCACCAACTCCGGATAATCGCGCATCGAGCCAATAACTACACCCTCAGGCAGATGTCCCTTGGGTTTGTCGTCATGATAGAACATATCGTTCACCACGAAATAAAGACTCGTGCTGAGGTTGGGCACGTCGCAATGGAAGGCCTCGTAGGGATCAACGGGAATCTGCAGGCGACTGAGGTTTACACCATAGTCGGGCTCAAAGAGCTTCTGAATATCGGTGTACTTATAGCGCTCCACTTTTTTCGTTGGGAAGCCCTGCTTGCGGAAGTCCTCGAAAGCCTGATCGCGCACCACGTTCATAGACTCCGGCGCATGATCAAAAATCATCTGCCGAGTCTGCTCGTAGAGTTCAATATATTGTTTCTCGCTACCCATTACTCTTCTCCGATTTCTTCCTTAATCCAATCGTAGCCGTGCTCCTGAATCTGCACAGCCAACTCTGGTCCACCAGTCTTCACAATGCGCCCCTTGTAGAGCACATGCACAAACTGAGGCTTGATCATCTCGAGCAGACGGTCGTAGTGAGTGATGACAATACACGAAGTCTCAGGAGTCTGCAGTTTGTTAACACCCTCAGCCACAATACGCATGGCGTCCACATCAAGACCAGAGTCAGTCTCATCAAGGATGCTCAGCTTTGGCTCGAGCATAGCCATCTGGAATATCTCGTTACGCTTCTTCTCACCACCGCTAAAGCCCTCGTTGACTGAGCGGTTAGCCAACTTCGAGTCGAGCTCTACAATTTTTCTTTTCTCACGCTGAAGTTTCAGGAACTCTGCAGCATTCATAGGCTCCAAGCCCTGATACTTGCGTTTCTCGTTGATGGCAGCCTTCATGAAGTTGGTCATCGACACACCTGGGATTTCAACAGGATACTGGAATGACAGGAACAGTCCTTCGTGGGCTCTGTCCTCAGGTTTCATCTCCAACAGGTTCTTGCCATTAAAATAGGCCTCACCCTCAGTCACCTCATAAAGCGGATTGCCCACAAGTACAGCACTCAGGGTTGACTTACCAGAGCCATTAGGCCCCATGATAGCATGTGTCTCACCATCGTTAATGACAAGATCAATACCCTTCAATATTTCTTTATCGCCAATCTTGGCGTGTAAGTTCTTTACTTCTAACATATCTTTATCCTACAGTTCCTTCTAATGAAACACTAAGCAATTTCTGAGCCTCGACGGCAAACTCCATAGGCAGCTTCTGCAGCACCTCCTTGGCATAACCATTGACGATGAGTCCTACGGCCTGCTCGGTTGGTATGCCGCGCTGGTTGCAGTAGAACAGCTGATCTTCCGAGATCTTCGAGGTGGTAGCCTCGTGCTCGAATACGGCAGTATCGTTGTGCACATCCATATAGGGGAAGGTGTGAGCACCACAATCAGAGCCCAGCAATAGCGAGTCGCACGATGAGTAGTTACGTGCATTATCAGCAGTTGATGCAGCACGAACCAGTCCGCGATACGAGTTCTGCGAATGGCCTGCCGAGATACCCTTAGAGATGATGGTACTCTTGGTATTCTTACCAATATGTATCATCTTAGTTCCTGTGTCGGCCTCCTGATAGTTGTTGGTAACAGCTACAGAGTAGAACTCAGCTACAGAGTTGTCACCACGCAGAATGCACGATGGATACTTCCATGTGATGGCCGATCCTGTCTCAACCTGAGTCCACGACAACTTAGAGTCAACACCACGCAGATCGCCACGCTTTGTTACCAGATTCAACACACCACCCTTACCGTTCTCATCGCCAGGATACCAGTTCTGAACGGTTGAGTACTTAACCTCAGCTCGATTCATCACGATAATCTCTACGATGGCAGCATGCAGCTGGTTCTCGTCGCGCATGGGAGCTGTACAACCTTCCAGATACGATACGTAAGCATCGTCGTCGGCAATAATCAATGTACGCTCAAACTGGCCTGTATTTCTAGCGTTGATACGGAAATAAGAGCTCAGCTCCATAGGACAGCGAACGCCCTTAGGGATATATACAAACGATCCATCGCTGAATACAGCCGAGTTAAGGGCTGCAAAGAAATTATCCTTGTAAGGCACAACGGTTCCCAGATACTGACGTACCAAGTCGCCATGTTCCTTGATAGCCTCACCAATTGAGCAGAAGATGACTCCTTTCTCGCGAAGTTTCTCCTTGAAGGTGGTCTTAACCGATACCGAGTCCATGATGGCATCAACGGCCGTATTACCACTCAATGCTAAACGTTCCTCAAGGGGAATACCTAACTTGTCGAACGTCTTTTCCAGCTCTGGATCAATCTTACCGTCTCCCACTGGCTTCTTTGCCAATGGGTCTGCATAATAGCTAATAGCCTGATAATCAATCTCGGGCACATGCACATGTCCCCATTTAGGCTCCGTCTGCTCCTTCCAGTAACGGAACGCCTTCAAGCGGAACTCGAGCATCCACTCGGGCTCCCCTTTCTTAGCAGAGATGAGCCGAACGATATCCTCGTTCAGCCCTTTCTCTATTATCTCAGTATGTACGTCGGTGGTAAAGCCAAACTCGTATTTTTGCTCAGCCACCTGACGTACAAATTCATTCTTCTGTTCTGACATTCTTAAAGTTTCTGTTCTACCTCGATCTCTGTGAAGGTCTCGATGATATCACCTACCTGGATATCGTTGAAGTTAACCAGTGAGATACCGCACTCCAGACCTGTTGCCACTTCCTTGGCATCATCCTTGTAACGCTTCAGGGCATCGATAGGAGCAGTGTGGATCACGATACCATCGCGGATAACGCGAGCCTTGTCCTTGTTGTGTACCTTACCATTGGTAACCAGACCACCGGCAACAGTACCAACCTTAGAAATCTTGAATACCTGCTTAACCTCGATCTCACCAGCAAGAATCTCCTTCTTCACCTTATCAAGCATACCCTGCATAGTCTGCTTCACATCGTCGATAGCATCGTAGATGATTGAGTAAGTATTGATTTCAACACCCTCGCGATCGGCAGCCTTACGGGCATCGGCCGAAGGACGAACCTGGAATCCGATGATGATAGCCTCAGAAGCAGATGCCAGCATAACATCGTTCTCTGAAATCTGACCTACAGCNNTCGGTAGAGAGCTTGATGAACGAATCAGAGAGAGCCTCGATAGATCCGTCGGTATCACCCTTAACGATGATGTTCAACTCGTGGAACTCACCCAGAGCAATACGGTGTGACAGCTCGTCGAGACCAAGCTTGGTGGTAGTACGCAAGCTCTGCTCACGCTGCAGCTGGATACGTTTGTTGGCGATTTCACGGGCCTCCTGCTCACTCTCCATTACGTGGAACGAGTCACCAGCAGTAGGAGCACCGTTCAAGCCAAGGATGATAGCTGGCTCGGCTGGGCCTGCCTCATCGATACGCTGGTTACGCTCGTTGAACATAGCCTTAACCTTACCCCA